>Ga0306869_1000330_pt1 | contig 24182 bp, 21 predicted proteins | sample AntRauTorckE6833_FD_190421 | JGI IMG/M metagenome (GOLD analysis project Ga0306869, IMG submission 190421) | Saline lake microbial communities from Rauer Islands, Antarctica - Metagenome Torckler E6 #833 (v2) (version 2) | ecosystem: Environmental > Aquatic > Non-marine Saline and Alkaline >... | reverse complement strand
AAGACTATAAGTAAAATAAACTATATAATTATCTTCTTTAAGTTCACTTTAATTTTAACTTTGCATCTGTTTTCCAAATGTATAAATAATGATTTAAATCCCTTCTGCTTTAATAAAAGCACTAGGAAATTTTTGTTTTATGATTTTAATAAATGATCATAATGCTGCTTATATTTTATAATAATTAATGACATCTATGATAATTTAATTGAAATTCTTTTATATATGAAATTATATGTATATAATAATTCCTTAATTAACAATGGTTGATAGAGATTAATGAAATCTTATAACTTGACAATAACTATTATTCACAATACAATGATATTAAGATATATTAATATCAAAATGAAGAGAAGTGATAATATGAAAAAATTACTATTATTTTTAAAATGTTTGGCTGATGAAAATAGACTTTTAATTTTGAAACTTTTATTAAATGATCGTTTCTGTGTTTGTGAACTTGAAGAAATACTTGAAAAATCTCAATCAAGTATTTCCCAACACTTATCTTACTTTAAGGATATTGACTTATTGATTGATGAGAAGATTAGTAAAAGAACCTATTATTCTTTAAACAGAAAAAAGTATGATAAATACCTTTCAGATCTTTTAGCATTAGGTTACGATCCTATTGAAGAACTCAACATTCAGAAATATTCTAAAAGATTTGAAAAACCAGGTTTTGTTATAACAAAAGATAAACATACTAATAATAGTTGTAAGAAATGATAATAAAAAAATATTCTACATAAACCCTATGGGTTTTTCTATATCATTCGATCTTATGTTAATCAATAATATTAATTACATATTAATTAAGTAAAATTACTTATCGATATGTATTAATTATAATTTATATATTTTTCGATTTAAATTTAATTATAACAAACAAATAATAATCTCATAATACTTATAACTCCTTTATATAAAGACTTTAAGCATTTTATTCAACTAAATCCTATTGATTAAATCCTATCTAAAATCAATTTTAATATTACTTGACAAAATATTTACACATCTATATAATAATATTAGAATATACTAATATTAAATTGATTATTGATATTTATTAAAAATAATTAGAATAATAAATATATGTAATAAACATAGTAAAATGTAAAAGGAGTTGTTATTTATGATTGATGCATTTGCAGATATACTTGTATATAATTGGTTTGGGCTTGATGCAGCTACACGGCTAGGAGAATCAGTACATTTCTTTTTCTACGACACAATTAAAATTATTATCTTATTAAGTATCATGATATTTTTTATATCAATAATAAGAAGTTTCTTCCCACCTGAAAAAACAAAAAAACTTTTAAGTAATTATAAAAAATTAACTGCACATTTTATGGCTTCACTTTTAGGTGTAGTTACACCCTTTTGTTCCTGTTCTTCAGTACCAATATTTATTGGATTTGTAGAATCAGGTATTCCACTTGGAGTAACATTTTCATTTTTAATTACATCACCAATAGTTAATGAAGTAGCATTAGTTATGCTTTATACAATTTTTGGTTGGAAAATAGGCACTTTTTATTTAATAAGCGGAATTTTAGTAGGAGTAATTGGTGGAATTGTAATTGAAAAACTTGGTATGGAAAAATATGTAGAAGAATATGTCTATCAAATTAATGTTAGTGATGATGAAATAGAAGAACTTGATTGGAATGATAGAATAGCTTTTGCTAAAAAAGAAGTAAAAGATATTGTTGGACGAGTTTGGAAGTATGTAATTATAGGTATTGGTATAGGTGCTTTAATTCATGGTTATGCCCCAGCAGAACTTCTTGCAAAATATGCTGGAGCCAATAATCCTCTTTCTGTTATTGCAGCAGTTATCGTAGGTATACCACTGTATGCAAATGCTGTAGGTACTATTCCAATTGTAGAAGCTCTTATGGGAAAGGGTGTAGCATTAGGTACAGCATTAAGCTTTATGATGGCTACAACAGCATTGTCTTTACCGGCAATGATTATTTTAAGAAAAGTAATTAAACCAAAACTAATTACTGTTTTTGTTTCAGTTGTAGGAGTTTCAATTATAGCTGTTGGATATATGTTTAATTTTATCATGACTATAATATAATTAAAATCAAAAATAATTAACTTTTAAAAACAAGGAGTGGTAAATATGGAAATTAAAATTTATGGATCTGGATGTTCAAACTGTGTCAAATTAGCTAATAATACTGAAAAAGCATTAAAAGAAGCTGGTGTAGATGGTGAAATTATCAAAGTAGAAGATATGAAAGAAATTGCTCAGGCCGGAATTATGAGCACACCTGCACTTGGAATTGATGGAGATATAAAAGCAAAAGGAAAAGTTTTATCTGTTGAAGAGATCAAAGAATTATTGCAATAATAAAATAAATATCTACTAAATAGACCGAAAGGATCTTAAAAATCCTTTCGGTTTTTTTTATTTGAACTATTAAATTTAAATTTAAATATTAAGAAAATGCATAATTTGTAAATTATTATATTTTTTCAAACCGTTATGATATAATATAAATAAGAATCATTATTAATATAATGTCTTTTAATAACATTAAGTTTAAAAATTTAGGAGTGATTTTCATGAAAAAAAGATATATAGTAATAGTATTAATCATATTAATTGCTGCATTTGGTTGGTTTTACTACCAAAGTTCAAACCAGGTAGCTAATGTTGAATATATTACAGTACAAAGAACTGATTTAGTTAATTCACTAAGAGCATCTGGAGTAGTTAAACCAGAAAAAACAGTAAATTTAAGTGCTACAATTGCAGAAAATATTAAAACTATAAACTTTCAAGAAGGATCAGTAGTTAGTAAAGACGAAGTTTTAATTGAATTTGATGACAGTACTGCTCAAGCAAACTATAAACAGGCTTTAGCGCAGTTAAACAGTGCAAAAGCTTCCTTAGAACAAACCAAGTCAACAATTAAGGAATCAGAAGCTCAAATTAGACTTACAGAAGTAAGGCTTGAAAATGCTAAAGAAATAAATGATGAATCCCTATTAGAAGAAATTAATCAAGCAGAGCTTGAAATAGCAAATGCAAAAGAAGAATTAGAGAGAAGAGAATATTTATATGAAAACGGTGCAATTGAAAGAATTAAAGTTGAAGAACAAAAACATCGTGTAAATGTATTAGAGTCCAATAAGATAATTTTAGAACAAAGATTATTAGAACTTAAAAATACAAGAAATAATAAGGTGAAAGAAGCAACTGAAGAATTAAAGAGAGCAGAAATTGCATATCAATCTGCACAGATACAGTACCATGTTGCTGAAGAGAATATAAATTCTGCTCAAGCTGATTTAAATAGAGCACAAGTTAATTTAGAAAAATATATGATTAAATCACCAATTGATGGTAAAATATTAACTCAGAATATAGAGATAAGTGAGTATATACAACCAGGGCAAACTCTTTTAACAATTGGTTCAAATGAACTTCTGATTGAAATCAGTCCTGATGAAAAAGAACTAAACTTAATAACTATCGGTGATCGAGGATATGTATCATCTGATGCTTATCCTAATAGAAAATATGAAGTTGAAATAGTTAAAATTGCTTCCAGTGTTGATTCAAACCGTGGAACAATCGATGTATATTTAAAACCAATAGAAGATAATAATATGTTAATACCTAATATGTCTGTATCAGTAGAGATTGTTAATGAAAGTATTGAAGATATAATATTAGTTCCAGAAAACTATGTAAGAGAAGATAATGAGAGCAGGTATATTTATCTATATAATAATGGTAATGCCCAAAGAAAAAATATAACAGTGGAAGAAAGCTATCAAAACAATGTAATTGTTTCAGAAGGTATCAATGAAGGGGACCGAATCTTAAGTCCTGATAATTTAAGTAATGGTCAAGCCGTAGAAATTGGGAGTGAGTAAAAATGTGGTTTGAATTTATGGTCGCATGGAGGTTTTTAAAATCTAATAAAACTCAAACCCTATTAATCCTTTTAGGAATTATCGTAGGAGTAACTGTTCAAATCTTTTTAGGATCTTTAATCAGTGGTCTACAAACTGATTTGATAAATCAAACAGTAGGTAGTTCTCCACATATAACAGTATTACCGGAAGATCAAACACCAAGACCCTTGGTAATTAATGAAGATAAGTATTCTAGAATAATTACCTTTGCTGGCAATGAGGGCGGTATTAACCGCTGGCAGGAAATAGAAAATTATTTAAACGACCAAAATGATGTCACAGCAGTATCACCTACTATAGATGGTTCAGGTTTTGCTGTTAGAGGTCAAAAGAACTTACCAGTAGTTATTCGAGGTATTGATATAAACAAAGCAGATGGAATATATAATATAACGGATAATATTGTAAAAGGACAAACTAATATCGGTGGAAACAATATATTAATTGGAACTGAGTTAGCAAATGAATTAGAACTACAACCAAATGATACAATAAAGATAACTACTTCTGGAGGTATTAGTGATCGCTTTATAGTTTCAGGAGTATTTGATTTAGGTTCAAAACAACTTAACAACAGCTGGATATTTATGTCAATTAGAAGGGCTTCAACCCTATTTAATTTCAATGATCAAATTTCAAATATTGAAATACAGATTGAAGATGTATTTGCTTCAGATCGAATAGCTGATCAAATTATGGTCAGGTTTAACCAAATTAATGCTGAAAGCTGGCAGAGAAATAACCAGCAGTTATTAACTGCTTTACAGAGTCAAAGCAGCTCTAGTTTAATAATTCAAATCTTTGTAATTATTGCAGTAACACTTGGTATAGCAAGTGTACTTGCAGTGTCTGTTGTACAAAAATCAAGACAGATTGGAATATTAAAAGCCATGGGTACTAAAAGAAAAAGGGTTGGAACCATATTTTTGATCCAGGGAGCAATCTTAGGACTAACAGGTTCATTACTTGGTGCTTTAAGTGGAATCGGTCTAAGCCAGCTATTTATTACCTTTACAAGAGATCAATCTGGAGAACCATTGTTTCCAATAACAGTTGATCCCACATTTATAATAATATCAATAGTCATAGCAACATCAGCTGGAATGTTAGCAGCATCTATACCTGCTCGCAGTTCAGCTAAACTTAACCCAATTGAGGTGATTCATAATGCCTAATATTGTAGAAACAAATAATTTAATAAAAGTATATGGTAAAGAAGTTAAAAATGAAGTTTTGCACGGTATAAACTTAGAAATTAAAAAAGGTGAATTTTCATCAATAATTGGACCATCAGGTTCAGGTAAATCAACTCTCTTAAACCTATTAGGGGCATTAGATAAACCTACTGAAGGAAATATATATTTGAATGGTTACCATATTAATGAGTTAGATGATGATGAACTTGCTGACTTTAGAAATAAAAACTTAGGGTTTGTTTTTCAGTTCCATCACCTTTTACCCGAGTTTACTTCAGTCGAAAATGTATTAATTCCAAACTGGATCAATGGAGGAAATACTGAAAAAAAGAATAAAGAAAGAGCAATGGAACTTTTAAGTCTAGTTGACTTAGAAGGCTTTGAACACAAATTAGTAACCAAACTATCTGGTGGTCAAAAACAAAGAGTAGCAGTTGCAAGATCTTTAATGAATAAACCAGATATTATTTTGGCTGATGAACCAACCGGTAATCTTGATACAGAAACATCAACTAAAATATATAACCTGTTAAGAGATATAAATAAGGAGTTAGATACTACCTTTATCATTGTTACACATGATAGGCATATTGCATCTAAAACAGACCGAGTAATTGAAATTATTGATGGAAACATTGATAAAGACTATAAAAACAATCCTGAAGATGAATTTAATAACTTTGAACAAGTTGCACCAGAATACTGTTTTTTGTGTGGTCAAAATATAATAAAATAATTTTTAAAAATAATAGTAAATTTTGTTGCAATTTCCATTTTAATCAAGTAGAATTAGTTTGTTGTTTGAAAATATTATTAAAATGGAGGTTAGCAATGAAAAAATTTGAATATAAATGTGCATTTATTTTGGGTATGGGTAACAAAACAACTAAAGAATTAAATATATATGGTCAAGATGGTTGGGAACTAGTAACAACATATTGGGCTTGGCATTATTTTAAAAGACCAAGTGAATAATCTTTTTTAAAAAATTACAACCATAAAATAGATGAGAAGTAATCAAACTAGCAATATCTTCTAAATTAATGATTTTTTAATTAAATACTTTTATAAAAGCACTGTTAAATTGCCATTTTTTAATTGCGGTATTTAAAAAACAGTGTTTTTTTATTTATTAAAATAAACTATTAATATTCAATTTTTTTAATTTAAGCTGATATTAACCATTATTATTTATAATAATTGCATATTTTATCTGCTCACGCAAATAAAAAAAGGGGAGTGAAGAATCTCATGAAAAAAGTTTTAAGAATTAAAACTAATTTCGGAGAAATAATATCTGAAGAAGTATCAAAAAAATACAATAAGTTAAGCGGTAGAGCTTTAATAAGCAAGATATTAACTGAAGAAGTTAAACCAACTTGTGATCCTTTTGGTAAGTACAACAAATTAATTATTGCTCCCGGGTATTTAGCAGGAACAACAGTAACTTGTGTTAATAGGATGTCAATAGGTGCAAAAAGTCCATTAACCGGTGGTATTAAAGAAAGTAATGCTGGTGGTAATACTGCTTACAAACTGGGAAAACTAGACATTAAAGCTATTATTTTAGAAGACATACCTGATAATAGTAAAACAAAAATATTATACATATCAAAAGATAATACGGAATTAATTGAATTTCCAAAAATAAAAAATATGGGTATTTATAAATCTGCTGAAATATTAAAAGAAAAATATGGTGAAAAGGTAGGACTTATCTTAATAGGACCTGTTGGAGAAAAAATGTATTTCAATTCAGGTATATCCAATACTGATAATGATGGTATTCCATCAAGATTTTCTGCAAGAGGTGGATTAGGAGCAGTAATGGGTTCTAAAGGTATAAAGGCTATTGTGATAAATGATGAAGGAACTTTTACTCCTGAAATGATAGATAAAAATTCCTTTAATGATATTAAGAAAAAAGTTACCAATACAGTAATAAATAATGAAGCTGTTGCAAATTCATATACTAAATATGGAACTTCAAACCTTGTAGATTTAATAAATGAAATGGGAGCACTACCAACTCATAATTTTTCAAAAGGAAAATTTGATCAAGCTGAAAATGTAAGTGGCAAAAAACTATATGATTTAATAGAAGAAAGACAAGGTGAAGGAAAACACAGTCATGCCTGTATGCCCGGTTGTTTAATAAAATGTTCAAATGTATTTGCTGATAAAGATGGAAAAACTATTGTATCTCCACTGGAATACGAAACTATTGGTCTATTAGGACCAAACTGTGGCATTGGTAATTTAGACACAATTGGAAAGTTAAATTACAAGTGTAATGACCTTGGCTTAGATACAATTGAAACTGGTGGAACAATAGGTGTTCTAATGGAAGCTGGTGTGATTGAATTTGGAGATGAACAGGGTGCCCTCAACTTATTGGAAGAAGTTAAAAATGACAGTTATTTAGGTAAAATTATTGCATCTGGTACAGGAAATGCAGCTAAAGTAATGGGAGTAAGACGAGCTCCTATTGCAAAAAATCAAACCATGTCATCTTATGATCCACGCGGTATAAAAGGATTAGGAGTAACATTTGCTAGTTCACCAATGGGAGCAGACCATACTGCGGGTCAGACATTAAGAGCAGATGTAGAACATACAAAACCAGAGGGACAGGTTGAAGCCTCTAAAAACGCACAAATTGGTAATGCTATACACGATTCAATAGGTACTTGCTTTTTTCTAGGAGGAGCTATTCAAGGTAAAATCGAATTCCTTGCTGATCTCATATCTGCAATGACTGGAAAGGATTTTACTATTGATATACTAAAAGAAATTGCAAAAGGTACAATCCTTAGAGAAAAAGCGTTCAATAAAAATGCTGGTTTAACAAAAGCACATGATAGATTAGCTGAATTTTTCTATGAAGAAGAAAATCCAGATGTATCAACTGTATTTGATGTAAAAGATGAAGATATTGAAAAAGTACATGAATTTAATTAGGTGATTTTTAATGAATATTACTGTTGAGTATTTTAAAGATAATGATAAACAGAAAAAAGAACTTAATATTAAAAAAGATGATTTCAAGTTAAGCGATTTAAAACAATTGCTTTCATTAGATGATAAATATATGTATATAACATTGATAAATGGCAAAAATAAACAAGATGATTATATTATAAAAGACAATGATTCTATTAAAATTTACTATTTAATGGAAGGTGGCTAAAAAAAATAAAATAATACTGGAGTAAAATTAACCCCCCCAATTAACCTTTCCATTATTTAATGGGAAGGTTTTTTTATTTTCTCATTAAGTTTTACATAATTTAACTATTCATATACAATTAAATTAACAAATTATTTTTATCAAGTAATAAAATACAATACAAACTCAGAAAGGAATGAAGTTAAATGGATAAAAACAAAATTGACTTTATAAGAGAATGGATTTATGAAGGAAATAATGATTTAGGATTAGCAAAGTTTGTTATTGATAATGATGGACCATATTATGATCTAGTATGCTTTCACTGTCAGCAGGCAGCAGAAAAGTATTTAAAAGCCTATATTATCTATCTAAGTCTATACTATAAAAAAATTCATAACTTACAGTATCTTTTAAGTGTCATTGAAAGAAAACAAGTAATTCCAAAAAAGTTATATAAAACAGCTGAAATGTTGGAAAAATTTGCAACTGATTCAAGGTACCCAGATTATTGGCATGATCCTACTCTTAAAGAAACTGAAGAATGTATTAAAGCTGCAGAAATGTTTAAAGAATTTATTAAACCGGTTTTAGATTCTGTAGTTAAAAAAGGTGAAAAGTTGGTGATAGGTCATGACAAATCAGATTAAATGGTATAAAAAACAAAAGAAGATGTTCTAAATCATTTAAATACTAATACTGATGGACTATCAAGACAAGAAGTAGAAAAAAGAATAGAAAAATATGGACTGAATGTACTGCCCAAACCTAAAGGAAAACACCCTATTTTAAAGTTTTTAAGTCATTATAATAATGTATTAATATATGTACTATTAGGAGCAGCCGTAATTACTGCTTATTTAGGTCACTGGGTTGATACATCTATTATTTTAGCTGTTGTGTTTATTAATGGTCTAATTAGTTATATTCAAGAAGGAAAAGCAGAACAGGCTATTGAAGCAGTTAAAAATATGCTTTCTTTTAAATGCAAATGTAAAAAGAGATGGACAGATATCAGAAATTGAAGCAAAACAGCTTGTACCTGGTGATGTTGTAAATTTAAAGTCGGGTGATAAAATACCAGCAGATTTAAGATTAATTAAAGTTAATGATTTTAATGTTAATGAAGCATCTTTAACAGGGGAATCTGAACCCATAAATAAAAATACAGAACAACTTTCTAATGACTTATCTTTAGGTGACAGAAAAAATATGGCGTATTCTAGTACACTTGTCAGTTCAGGTGAAGCTGTTGGAGTTGTTACAGCTACTGGAGAAGACACAGAAATTGGTAAAATAAATAAAATGATCTCAGAAGTTGAAAAAATTAAAACACCTTTAATACAACAAGTTGATCAATTCGGAAAGTATCTAACTATTTTCATTTTATCAATTGGCCTTGTAACTCTGCTGATTGGTCAAATCTTTAGAGGTCTTCCACTTGATGAACTTTTTTTATCTATAGTAGGGATAGCGGTTGCTGCAATCCCATAAGGATTACCAGCAATTATCACAATTACTTTAGCAATTGGTGTTAAAAAAATGGCAGATAGAAATGCCATTATTCGAAAACTACCTGCAGTTGAAACTCTAGGTTCAGTATCTATCATTTGTTCAGATAAAACTGGTACACTAACTGAGGGTGAAATGACAGTTAAAGAAATTGTAACAAGGAATAATGATTATACTGTAACCGGTAATGGATATAATCCTACAGGTGATATAAAAGATATTAATGATAATAAACCAGACTTAATTAACGGACACCCTTTAGATCTTTTAATTAAAAATGCAAGCTTATGTAATGATGCACGGCTATTAAAAAAAGAAGGAGAATGGATTATAGAAGGAAGTCCTACAGAAGGTGCTTTACAAACGCTAACAGCAAAGACTGATCATGATTTAGAAAAACTTAAAAACAAATTTGCAAGATTAGATGGAATTCCTTTTTCATCAGACTACAAATACATGGCTACAATAAATAATTATGAAGATAAAAATATAATCTTTCTTAAGGGTGCTCCAGAAGCAGTATTAAATAAATGTTCAGAAGAACTAAAGAATAATCAAACTCAAACCTTAGATAACAGCTATTGGGAAGTAATGCAAAATAAATTAGCTAAACAAGGTTATCGCGTTCTGTCATTTGCTTACAAACTTGTTGATGAAAATAAAAATAATATTACACATGATGATGTTAATGATAACATGATCTTCCTTGGTATGGCGGGAATAGTTGACCCACCGCGTGAAGAAGCAATCGAAGCTATTGAAGAATGTCATAGGGCTAGTATTAATGTCAAGATGATTACTGGTGATCATGCTAAAACTGCTACCGCAATCGCGGAAAAAATAGGAATCAGTACAAAGTGTAATACAATCACAGGTGCTGAACTTGATGAACTAAAAGATGAAGAATTAGAAAAAATTATTTTAGAAACCGATGTTTTTGCACAAGTTAGCCCTAAGCACAAACTTCGTTTAGTAAAAGCAATGCAGAAACTTAATCAAATTACTGCTATGACAGGAGATGGGGTTAATGATGCACCAGCATTAAAAAAAGCTGATATTGGAATTGCAATGGGCATTAAAGGTACAGAGGCTGCTAAAGAAGCCTCTGAGATGGTCTTAGCAGATGATAACTTTAGATCAATAGCAAATGCTGTAGAAGAAGGTAGAACGGTTTATGATAACCTTAAAAAAGCATTATTATTTATGCTGCCTACTAATGGTGGAGAAGCATTAGTAATTATGGCTGCAGTATTATTTGGTTTTACCTTACCAATTACACCTGTCCAGATCTTATGGGTTAACATGATAACAGCTATTACACTTGCATTAACTTTAGCATTTGAACCAATGGAAGAAGATGTAATGGAAAGACCACCTCGAAATCCCAATGAATCTTTGACACCACTATCTTTACTAATTAGAATTGGTTATGTTTCTGTATTACTAACTTTAACAACATTAAGTATATATTACTGGGCAATGATAAATAATTTTTCTATCGAATTGTCCAGAAGCCTTGCAGTAAATATGCTTGTGTTTGGTGAAGTATTTTATCTATTTAACAGCCGCTATATGACTAAAAGCTCTTTTACCATTGAAAGCCTTAAAGCGACCAAATGGGTTTGGAGAGCAGTTATTGCTGTTATAATATTTCAAGTAGTATTTGTCTACGTACCATTTATGCAAGATTTATTTGGTGTACAAGCCTTAAATGTTAAACAATGGCTGATCGTTATTATAGTAAACTTTTTCTTCTTTGTATTTGTTGAACTTGAAAAATATATAACAAGGACATTTTTAACTAATGGATAATATTATAATTAGAGTATTTTTAGATGTATATGTAATATGATGTATCTAAACTTAATTACTTATTAATTAAGCTCATATGAGGTGGAAAAGATGATATTAAGTATAATTTTTTATATATTTTTAATTTTATTTATACTTGTAATACTAGCTATATCTATTCCATATAACTACTATATCAGTACCTCATATCAAGAATACTTTGAAATTCATGCTGTAATTAACACCTTTTTATTTAAAGTTGTTTTTATTAAAAATAATAAAAAAGAAGAAAGCTATTTTAAAATATTAGGATTTAAAAAAATTTTTAGTAGTAATTCTAATAAAAAAGTTGAAAATCTTGTTAAAAAAAAGATAAAAGATAAAGTTAAGAAAGAAAAGAAAAAAGAAATTGAAGATAAAAAAGATAAAAATAAAAAAGATAAAGATAAAAATAAAAAGAAATTCACTTTTTCTTTTATAAAAAGTTTAATTACAAAAGAGAACATTAAACATGTCTTTAACTTTTTAAAAGATATTCTTGATTTGATTAAACCGGATAAATTTAAAACTGACCTTTTAATTGGTTTTGAAGATCCCTACAATAATGGTATTTTAGCTGCATATTACTATACATTAAAATCAATTTATCCTAAAACACCAATCAATATTACAATTAATTGGGAAGAAGAAAAATATAATTTCAAAAATGTAATAAATGGTAGTATAAGACCACTATCACTTTTTATTAGAATAATTTTATTTATATTTTCTATTCCAGTAATTAAAACTGGAGTAAAGATCATTAGGTATAAAAGATCTTAAAGTTAAAAAATCATTTTAAAGAAAGGAAAGGTGTTATTTATGGAGAATGCTCAAAAATTTCTTGAATCAATGTATGACAAACTGGATGAATTTTTAAAGACTGAAACTGTTGTAGGTGAACCAATCATTGTTGATAATATCAAATTAATACCAATCATCACTGCTTCATTTGGTTTAGGCGGAGGATTTGGTGAAGCAAACAACACTGAGTCTGGTGGTGGGGGTGGTGGATTAGGTTGTAGAATTTCACCTGATGCTATACTGGTAGTTAAAGATGGTGAAGTTGAATTAATCCCTATTAAAAAGAAGGCTTCTTTAGAAAAATTAATTGAAAAAGCACCTGAACTACTTTCAAAAGTAGAAGAGATGACAAGTAAAAAAGAAAAAGAAGAAAAAGATGAAAAAACTGAAAGAGATGAAAGAGCTAAAGAATATTAATTGATTTCTTTAAATTTTGAAATTAGTTAACCAAGATGCTATAATTAAAAAAAGAATAAAAAATTCAATGATGGTTTCTATTTGAATTAATAAGGAAAACGGTGAAAAACCGTTGCTGTAGTCGCAGCTGTAACCAGCAGATTTATTTGATATCTTCACTGTCCTCACAAAATGGGAAGGAGATATCTTAATTTTACTGGAAGCCAGAAGACTTGCCATTATTGTAATGCTTCAAAATTCTCCGGCTTAGAGGATGTGGGGTTAACTTAAAGATTTATATATGCTATCTCTCTATTTATTTATATATGCATATATAATTAGTTAATTGCGCTGTTTCTCTATCGTTAGAGAATACAGCGTTTTTTTATTTGTCTAAGATATAATAATATATTAACCAGGAGGAATAAAAATGGATGGAATGGTACATGTTTATACAGGAAATGGTAAAGGCAAGACAACATCAGCAATAGGTTTAGCTGTTAGAGCAGCAGGAGCTGGGCTTAATGTCTATATAGGTCAATTTGCTAAAGGTAGAAAATATAGTGAACTGAACAGTTTAGAAAGGTTAGATAATATAGATATTGAACAGTTTGGTAGAAAGAAGTTTATTAAAAACAGTGCTGATAAATTAGACATTAAAAAAGCAGAAAAAGGTTATGAAAAAATTAAAAATATATTAAATTCGAATTCGTATGATTTAGTAATATTAGATGAAGCAAATATTGCAGTCTATTTTGATCTATTTACTGTTGATCAACTTATAGATTTAATTGAAGATAGAAATAAAAAAATTGAAGTTGTTTTAACCGGTAGGATGGCTGATAGAAAGATTATTGAATATGCAGACCTAGTCACAGAAATGAAAGAGATTAAACATTATTATAACGATGGAATCACTGCCAGAAAAGGGATTGAAAACTAATCTACCCACCCCAAATTAATGGGAAGTATAAGTGCTTCCCATTAATTTAACTAATATTGATAACCATTTAATAAAAGTTAATAAATTAACTATTTATTTTGGTTGACAAAATATTGCTAATCTTATAAAATTATATACGCACATTGAAAGCATATCTTTATTTGAAAATAATTGCTTTAATATTCTTTCCTTTAAAATCACTTCACATTAATCAATAGGTTAATATAATAGATACCCCTTTTGAAAAAATTAATCAAAATATTCTTTTTATTAAACTGAGTTTAATATTTTTGTTAATTTGGTATTAATAGTGACAAGATGTCACATTAATATATAAAAACAAATTATGGGGGGATTAAATTGATTAAAAGTAAAAAAATTATCATTTCACTAGTTTTAACTCTTACTTTGCTACTTACATTTTCATTTGGTATTGCTGCTGAAAGACTTACAATTATGGCAACTTCAGATATGCACCAATATCTAATGCCATATGATTATATGGCAGATGAGGCAAATGAAACAGTTGGTTTCTCTAAAGTATTTACAAAGATTCAGGAAATTAGAGAAACTAATAACAACACACTTCTCTTATCCAATGGTGACTTTATTCAGGGAAGTCTTTTAGGGCTTCATGAATACCAGATCGATCCAATCCAAGAAGGAGAAACTCAAACTATAATAAAAGCATATAATGAAGCTGGTTATGAAGCTGCTGCTGTAGGTAATCACGAACTACAAGATTATCCTATGAACTTTTTTGAAAAGGCAGTTGCAGGAGCAAACTTTCCATTTTTAGCTGCTAATATCTTTATGGCAGATAATGAAGATGAACACTATGTTGATCCATATGTTGTTTTAGATAAACAGATTAATGGAGAAAACATTAAAATAGGTGTTGTTGGATTTATTCCACCACAAACTATGCGTTGGGGTAAAGATAATTTAGAAGGCAACGTAGTTATTAAAGATATTATGCCAGTTGCTAGAGAAATTATTCCAGAGGTAGCTTCTAAGTCTGATATCGTTGTTGTATTAAGTCACTCGGGTTTAACTAATGATTCAGAAGACTCATATAATGCTCAAGAAAATGCTAGTTATTATCTAGCTCAGCTTGATGGAGTAGACGCAATGATTATGGGACACCATCACGGTAAGTTCCCAGGCGGATATGAAGATATTGAAAATGTAGACTCTGAAAATGGTACTATTTTTGGAGTTCCTGCTGTAATGCCTGGTTCCTGGGGTAGTGCACTTGGTGTTATTGACCTAGACTTAGAAAAAACTAATGGGTCATGGGTTGTAACAGGCAGTAATGTTAGATTAGAAGGAATAGATGAAAATACTGAGTCTAGTCCTGTTATAGAAGAAATAGCTAAACAAAGACATGAAGCTACTATCGAATATGTCAGAACTCCAATTGGAGAAACTGATATTGATATTACTTCATATCTTTCAAGAGTAATGGACTCAACTGTTACACAAATAGTGAACGATGCTCAACTTTGGTGGGCTGAAAAACAATTCAGTTCAGGTGAATTTTCAGGCATTCCAATTCTATCAGCTTCAGCTCCTTTCCAAGCAGGTAGAGAAGACGCTGAATACTTTACTGAAGTATGGAAAGGTGATATTACAATAGGTAATGTAACTGATATCTATATCTATGATAACGAAATTAGTGTAATGCACTTAAATGGAGCTCAAGTAATTGAATGGTTAGAAAGAAGTGCAGAAAACTATAATAGAATAGATCCTAACTCATCAGAAGAACAAGAACTATTAAATCCTGAATTCTCAGCATATAACTATGACGTAATTGAAGGTATTGAATATCAAGTAGATGTAACTCAACCTGTAGGAGATCGTATAGTTAATGCAACTTATAATGGTGAACCACTATCTGAAGATATGGAATTTCTAGTAGTTACTAATAACTACAGAGCTGGTGGAGGAGGAGACTTCCCTCCATGTGTTGAAGAAGATCCAGTATTTGCTCCTAGTGGAGTAACCAATAGACAGGTTATTATTGATTACATCCAGCAAATGGGTACAATTAGTCCTAAACCAACCTATAACTGGAATATCAAACCATTTAATCCAGCTGGAACAGTTACCTTCCGTTCACATCCTGAAGCAATGAATTACATCCAAAACAACAATGTGGAAGGAATTGAACGTTTAAGAACTGATGAGAATGGTATGGGAGTATATAAATTAGATGTAACTAAGTAAGAATATAAAAAGTTAAAGACAGGCGTTGATTCGCCTGTCTTTCTTATTAATATGAAGGTGTAAAATATGAAAGTAAAGGTAAATAACAAAATCATAACTATTTTTAATGGTGCAGAAGTTAAAGATGCTATTAGAAAGTACTCAACTAAAGAGTATAAAAAAGTAAAGAAAGGTATTAAGATTATAACTGATAAAAATGGTAATCAAGTTATGCCCACTGGAGAATTAATGGGTGATGAAGAACTTAATATAATAGATAAGAAGAATTAATTTTGTTGAGGGGGAATTTGTTAATGAGTAATTATTTAAAACGTAATCATCTTTTAATTGGTTTGCTAGTTGCTGTTTTTGTATTGGGTACTGCATTATTTACAGGACAGTCAGTTAATGCTCAAAATTCAAAAATAGTGATTTTACACACTAATGATGAACACGGTTCAATTAACAACTTTGCTAAAATAGCTAGTCTAAAACAACAGTATGAAAACAATCCTGAATATGATGATGTTCTTTTAGTTAGTGCAGGTGACGCCTTTAGTGGTAATCCAGTTGTTGATGAATATGTTATAGATGGAGAAAACTTAAGAGGTAAGCCATTAGTTGATTTAATGAATGAAGCTGGATATGATGTTTCTACCTTAGGGAACCATGAATTTGATTATGGTCAAAAAAGACTTCAAGCTAATATGGACTTTGCCAAATATCCAATGATTTTAGCAAATATTGAAGTAGATCCTAATGAAGCTGATATGGATCAACCTGAACCATATACATTTATTGAAACCAATAATGGTCTAAAACTTGCATTCTTAGGTGTAATTCAGGTTCAAGAAAGTGGTTATCCATCAACCCTACCAACTAACTTATATGGTCTAAAATATTTAAATCCTTTAGAAACCGTTAAAAACTACATGCATTTACAAGATGAAAGTGATGCATTTATTCTTTTAAGCCATGTTGGACATAACTGGAATCAAGAATTAGCTAAGCAAGTTAGTGGTATTGACGCTATAATTGGTGGTCATTCACACACTGTAGTTGAAAAAGCAATTAAAGTTCAAAATACATTAATTTCACAATCAGGTAGTGATTTAGAGTATCTAGGTAAAGTTGTATTAACTTTTGATGAAAATAATAATGTAGTTGATTCTTCAGGTGAACTTATCAACTTAGAAGATGTTGAAGAAGAGGATCAAGCTGTAAAAGAAAAAATAGCTAGTTATAATAATGATGTTGAAAAAATCTTTAGTAGAGAATTAGCATATATAGATGATCCAATAAGTGGAAACAGTAACTTAGGAGCTCTTATGACTGATGCATTAACTAATTCTGAAGAGTTAGCTGATTTAGGTCATGATGTTGACTTCTCATTCCAAAATACTGGTGGAATTAGAGTAGGAAGTATCGGACCGGGTAATATTACAGTAGGAGATATCTTTGAGTTAGAACCATTTGGAAATGATACAATTATCTATGAGATGACTACCACACAGATCAAAGACATGCTTGCTAATTCATATCAAAGAGGTAACTCTATCGATTTAATTCCATCTGGACTTAATTATGAAGTTATAGTTAACCAGGTTGGAGATGTAAAAAGAGTAGAACTTACAGATATGGCTGGCAACACAATTAAAGAAGGACAAACCCATACTGTAGCTCATAATCAGTATGTAGCTAGTTCTTATGAATTTGAAGCAGAAACTGAAGGTATTAATACCTATATTAGAATGAATGACAGTATAATAGATTATCTAGAAGATGTGTTAAGCAATACAAACCTACAATCCTACTATGCTTCACAGGATTTAAATAGAACAGATGTAACAATTGAAAAAGGTGGTGCTGGAGATAAAGTAGCATATACTGAAGTTGATATTTCTACAGTAGGTAAAGCACAAGGTTCAGTTAGTGCTGGTAACCTATTTGCTGATGCAGTTAGCCATGTATTAGATGTAGATGTTGGGGCATTCCCAAGTGACCAATTAGCAACTGGAGCAGTTTATCCAGCTAATAATGATGTGTTTAGTCAATCCTTAGATCTAATCTATGCAAGCTTTGGTTATGATAATAATATAACTGTTGCTACTGTTACAGGTAGTGATCTAGAAGATATGTTATTAAGCCAGGCTAGATATTATGGAGAAGGGCCAGTAATGACACACGTATCTTCTGGTGTAGAATATACTGTTGAAATGGATGACAATGAAATTACAGATCTTAAAGTATATATTGATGGTAAGAGAGTAGACCCTAATGGTGAATATACCTTTGCAGTAAATAGTTATGTATGGCAGTATTATGCTAATGCTGCAGATCCAATTTCAAGTGAAACCACTTCAACTACTGAAAAAGAAGTCTTAGTTGAGTATTTAAGAGAAATTGGAACAATAACTAATTCTGTATTAGAAGAGAGAATAACTATTGAGTAATATAGATGAATAATAAAGTAATATAATAGTCACATTTTAATATGCTCCCCTTAAGGTAGATAGTTCAAAAAAGACAATTTACCGAAAGGGGAGTTTTTATGTCTAAAATAATAAAATCCACTGCAAAAATATACCTTTTAAGATAATTATTAAGATAATTATAGACAAAATTAAGAAGATATAAGAACTTCAAATTATTCAATTTTTCAGGTGTTTTTATTTTATACTTAGTCAATGTATTTAATTTACTTGATAATTGCTGCTATAAAGTGTACAATGGATAATGTTATTATACAAAAAGAAAGGATTTTTTTTATGTCTGATAAAAGTAATATTATTAATTTAGCGGTAATCGCTCATGTGAACGCAGGAAAGTCTACTTTAGTTGATGCTTTTTTAAACCAAAGTGGTGTTTTTAGAGAAAACGAAACTGTTCAGGACTGTATAATGGACAGTAATGAACTTGAAAAGGAACGCGGAATAACAATATATGCAAAAAACTGTTCGATACAACATGATGGTTATAAAATAAACATTGTTGATACTCCGGGTCACGCAGATTTTTCATCAGAAGTTGAAAGAATTATAAAGGCTGTTGATACAACTATCTTACTTGTTGATTCAAGTGAAGGTCCAATGCCTCAGACAAGATTTGTTTTAAAGAAATCTCTTGAATTAGGGATTAGTCCAATACTTTTTATCAACAAAATGGATAAAAGTAATGAAAGAGCCAAAGAAGTTGCAGATATGGTTTTAGATCTATTTATTGATTTAAATGCCGATGATAAGCAACTAGAATTTCCAATTATATATGGTGTTGCTAAAGATGGAATAGCTAACTATGAAATAGATGGTGATAGTGAAGACTTGAAGCCATTATTTGATACAATAACTAAACATGTTAAGCCTTATCCTGACTATGATAAAGAACCTTTACAGTTACAGATTCATGACTTAGCTTATGATAACTATTTAGGTAGAATAGGTATAGGCAGAATATATAAAGGTAGTATTGAAAACGGTCAACAAGTATCTATATCAAAAAGAAATGGAAATGTTACCCAAGGTAAAATCTCTGAACTTATGGGCTATTATGGATTAAGCAGAGCATCAATTGATAAAGCAACCAGTGGAGACATTGTTGCAGTAGCAGGTATTTCAGATATTTCAATCGGTGAAATAATCTGTGATAAAGGAAATGTTGTACCAATGGATATGATTGAGATTGAAAAACCTACAATTGCAATGGATTTTTCAATAAATGATTCACCATTTGCAGGTCAAAGTGGTAAGTATTTAACTTCTAGAAATCTCAAAGAAAGATTAGAGAGAGAAGAAGAAGTAAATGTAGGACTTGAAGTAAAAAGACTTCCTAGTACAGATACATTTAAAGTGTCTGGCCGAGGAGAACTTCATCTTTCAATTCTTTTAGAAAGAATGAGAAGAGAAGGTTATGAAATTTCAGTTTCAAAACCTGAAGTACTTTACCATAGAGAAAATAATAAATTAATGGAACCTATTGAAAGAGTTATTGTAGAAGTACCAGAAAAGTACTCCGGAAGTGTAATATCTAAATTAAACCAGAGAAAAGGTTTAATGCAGTCAATGAAAAAAGATAGTGATTATTATAGACTAAATTATTTAGTTCCTACGAGAGGTCTAATAGGATACCGTAGTGAGTTTATTAATGATACTAGTGGTGAAGGTACTTTAATTAGATCCTTTGAAAAATATGAACAGTTTAAAGGTGAAATACCACAGAGAGTAAATGGTGCACTTGTTTCACAAAATGAAGGTACTGCTCGTGCATATGCTTTAGATAATCTAAGTGAACGTGGAGTAATTTTTATATCACCTGGAACTAAGGTTTATGAAGGTATGATTATAGGTATGAACAACAAAGATAATGATTTAACCGTTAATCCAACTAAAAACAAAAAATTAACAAACACAAGAGCATCAGGCTCAGATGATACAGTTAATTTAGCTCCTCCTAAAGAATTCACTTTAGAAGAAGCTTTAGAATTCATCAAAGATGACGAACTAGTTGAAATAACACCAGATGCAATTAGACTTAGAAAAAAAATATTAAATGAAAAAATGCGTTTAAAAGAAGAGAAGTACGGTTAAAAGCATTCTTTAAAAATAATATAATTATTAAAAATTAATTATAGGGGGATAATATTATCCTTCTATAATTTTTTTATTTTTATATCAAAAATATATATAGTTTATGTGTTATTATTTAAAAAAATAAATAATTACATATATTTACTATTTTACCTTAAAAGTATACAATATAATTAGAGTATTTATTTTTAACAGAAATGGAGGTAAAAATTATGAATAATAAAATTGAAGAGATAATTAGTGAATTGAAACTTGTAATTTCTTCTAAAACAATTGATTCAATATTACCTCCTATAGTGTTTTTAATATCTAACAGACTTTATAATTTACAAACCGCTGCAATTAATGCTGTTTTATTTATCATATTAATTGGGATTATCAGATTGATTAAAAAACAAACTATTAAGTATGCTTTAGGAGGATTAGGTTTAGTCTTAGTTGCTTCAACCTTAGCATATATAACTAAAAGTGCTGCTGGTTACTTTATTCCGGCAATTATAAACAGTAGTATTTTGTTATTAATATCATTAATAAGTAATTTATTAGGAAAGCCTTTAGCTGCTTGGGCTAGCCATTTAACAAGAGGATGGCCTATTGAATGGTTTTGGAGAAAAGATGTAAAGCCAGCTTATAGAGAAGTTACTTGGTTTTGGACAACCTTATTATTACTTAGACTGATTTTACAGATTATTCTTTATAAAATGGGAGAAAGTTCTCAACTAACCTGGGCTAACATTTTATTAGGCTGGCCTTTTACCATAACCATTCTTATATTCAGTTATATATATGGTATATGGCGTCTCAATAATTTAAAAGGGCCAGGGGTTCATGAATTTAAAGAAGGGAAAAAACCCCCATGGGAAGGACAAAATCGTGGTTTTTAAATTTATCTAAATTAAAATAATTAATCTATAATTAAGGAGTGTATATAATTGTTAAAACAGGCCAAAAATATTTTAAAAAAATACTATGGATATGAAAATTTCCGAGATGCACAAGAAGATGTAATCGAAAGTATCTTAAATAAAAATGATACTGTTGCAGTAATGCCAACCGGTTCAGGAAAATCTGTTTGTTATCAGATACCTTCATTAATTTTTCCAGGTGTAACTATTGTCATTTCACCTTTAATTTCATTAATGAAAGATCAGGTAGATGCTTTAGAGGAGATGGAAATTTCTGCTACTTTTATCAACAGTTCAATTAATCACTCTGAAATTAAGAATAGATTAAAGCAAGTTCAAAAAAATAAATATAAATTATTATATATAGCACCAGAACGTTTAAGTTCTGCTAAATTTTGGTATTTACTTAATAAACTAGACATATCTTTGATAGCAATTGATGAGGCCCACTGTGTTTCTCAATGGGGGCATGATTTTAGACCTAGTTATCTCTATATAGAAAAAATGATCAATAAGTTAAATAATAGGCCAGTTGTGACCGGTTTTACTGCAACGGCTACCCCAGAAGTAAGAAAAGATATTATAAAGCAACTTGAATTAAAAAAACCAGATGTTTATGTTAGTGGTTTTGATAGAAAAAATCTCACCTTTACCTTAAGAAGAGGTGTCAATAAAGACCAATTTGTACTTGATTATGTAAAAACCAATAAAGAAGAAACCGGAATTATCTATGCGGCGACCAGAAAAGAAGTTAATAGGGTTAATGGTATATTAAAAGATCATGGCTATAAATCTGATCGTTATCATGCTGGTTTATCCGATAAACAGAGACATGAAACACAAGAAGCCTTTTTGTATGATGATATTAATATAGTAGTTGCCACCAATGCTTTTGGGATGGGGATAGATAAATCCAATGTTCATTTTATAATCCATTATAATATGCCAAAAAATCTTGAATCATATTATCAGGAAGCAGGAAGAGCGGGTAGAGATGGAGAACCCAGTGAATGTATTTTGCTATACTTACCCGGTGATCAACAAATACAAAAGTTTTTAATAAACCAAACGGAAACTACTACAAAAAGAAAACAAAAACAAATGCAAAAACTGCAAAAAATGGTTGATTATTGTCATACTACTAACTGTCTAAGAAAATATATTTTATCATATTTTGGAGAAAAAAACTTAAAAGATAAATGTGGAAACTGCAGTAATTGCAATGATAGTAGACAATTAACTGATATTACTGAAGAAGCTCAGAAAATACTTTCCTGTGTATATCGGATGGATGAACGCTGGGGAGCAACGATGACGGCAAGAGTTTTAGCAGGTTCTAAAAATAAAAAGGTATTAAATAATAATTTTAATCAAATATCTACCTATAATTTAATGCCCAATTATACTATAAAAGAAATTAAAGAACAGATCAATATGCTAGCTGCTGATGGGTATTTGAATTTAACTGAAGGTAAATATCCTATAATAAAATTAAATAACTTATCATATAAAGTACTAAAAGGAAATGCTAAAGTAAAACTAAGAATAGAAAAAAAATACCATAAAATAAATACTGATAATGACCTGTTTACTGAACTTAAAAAGTTAAGAAAAGAGATTTCTAAAGATGAAGGAGTTCCCCCATATATAATATTCCATGATAAAACCTTAAGGGAGATGAGCTATTATCTACCTGTCGATAGCCATTCAATGCTAAAAATAAGTGGAGTAGGAACTGTTAAGTTTAAAAAGTATGGAAGCCAGTTTATTGAAATAATTAAACAATTTAAGTAAAATATTGATTATAATATCTTTTATGGTAGGAGGGACTATAATAGATGAATAAAAAAGAAAAGATCGGAGGCCGCGCCTATTCTAATGGAGTCCGACTTAAAAATAAACATAGATCTGTAAAAGCTTACTATGATGAAAATGGTAATATAAGAATAGAATCTAAACTAGTAAAACAAAATAAATATATGAAATACATTAAAAAGATACCGATTATCAGAGGTATTTTGGTTTTATTTTTTGCAATACTATCTTTTTTAAAAGAAGTTTTTAAAGATCCCAAAAAATATTGGTTTATATTTTTAATTTTAATAGCTGAAATTTTATATATGTTAATACCTAGTAATTCAAACCCTACTTTACAGGGAATGTTTTTTCTAATTTATATATCTATCCCGATTATTTTACTTATTATATTTAAAAACAGTGTTTCTGAAGTTCTTAAATTTCACGGGGCTGAACATAAAGCTGTAAATTATTATGAAAACGACTATGAAGGTAATATTGCCTCTTATTCAAGAATTCATCGTAGATGTGGAAGCAATATAATATTTTTTTATATTATATTTTCTATTTTAGTTAGTTTTTTTAATTTAAGTCTGCCTTTACTTTGGCAAGAACTTTTAATTTTAGGTATAGCTTATGAAGCTATTAAATATCTACCTGAAAAACTATTCTTCATACCTTCATTATTTCAAAAGTTTTTTGCCCGTAAACCAGATAAAAGACAGTTAAAAACAGCTCAAGTTGCTTTAGAAATTTTAACTAACAATTCGTGAACTACTCGGCATTGAAATACCGAGCTTCATAGTCGCTTGATCTTATGGGACACAAGATGAATTTCACCCGCAATATCGATCAAGTTACCTATTCGGGTAGTCCGTACCCACTACT
>Ga0306869_1000323_pt1 | contig 24511 bp, 42 predicted proteins | sample AntRauTorckE6833_FD_190421 | JGI IMG/M metagenome (GOLD analysis project Ga0306869, IMG submission 190421) | Saline lake microbial communities from Rauer Islands, Antarctica - Metagenome Torckler E6 #833 (v2) (version 2) | ecosystem: Environmental > Aquatic > Non-marine Saline and Alkaline >... | reverse complement strand
CCACTTCCTTTCCCTATATAGAAAGGCTCATATAGAAAACACATATCTAAATCCTCATAAAAATATTTACCAGGCTTTGTAGAATCTAATAAAGTGTACACATAATATTTATTCTCATCTATCATAATCTATATATTAAATGTAGATATTATAAACTCATAAACTATTGATACATAATTTGATATATACTATATGCATAAGATGGGAGAAGTTATAGAAGGTAAAAAAGGTAATATTGGTGCTTTATGTGGGTTTTTAAAATCCCAAAAAAATATAAAATATTTAGAATACTTAAAATCAAATATTGATAATAATATATTGATATTTGATTTACCAATATCGGAATTATTATACTATTATTTTAATAAAACATCCATTCCCATTTTATGTTTATGTGGTGATCATATGAAATATATTGGTTTTAAGAATGGTTACCGAACAAGTTGTGGTAAGAAAAAATGTTATGTTAATAAAAGAAAGGAAACATGCTTGAAAAAATATGGGGTTGATAACCCTAAAAAAGATAAGAATATTATAGAGAAAGAACAATTGAATATTCGGAAAAAATATGATGGAAAGCACTATATGGAAAATAGTAGTATTAAAGATAAATTTAACACTACTATGGAAAAAAGATATGGGGTTAAGTGGGCTCAACAAAACAAAGATATTTTAAAAAAGAGTTTAAATACATGGAATGATAGATCTAATGAAGAAAAGGAATTAATAGTTTCAAAAAGGTTAGAAACTTGGGATAATAAGAGTTTAGAAGAAAGGGAAATTATAAAACTTAAAAAGAAAGAAACTATTGAAAATAGGTATGGTTCTATTGGAAATATGTACGAAAATATACAGGAAAAGATAAGAAAAACTAGTAAAGTTAAATATGAAGTTGATCATTTCTTTATGTCACCCTTAGTTATTAGTAAAAGGGTGAATTCTTACAAAAGAGGAATTATAGAAAAATATTTAGATAAGTTACCACTTAGTTATGAATTCAAATATACTAAATATAATAAGAATAATTCTGATAGTTATTTCCATATCTATCACAAACAATGTGAAAAAAATTTTAAAATAACAAGACAATTATTGAATAAGAGGTTAGATAATAATGAAGAATTATGTTTAAAATGTAACCCATCATCTAATGGGTATTCCATATTAGAAAAGGAAGTTTTACAGATTATAATTAATAATTATTCGGGAAAAGTATTAGAAAATAAAAAATCATTAGGTATTGAGTTAGATATTTTAATTCCGGATTTAAATTTAGCTATTGAATTTAATGGTAATTATTGGCATTCAGATTTATATAAAGATAAAAAATACCATCTTCGGAAAACCAATATATGTAAAAGTCAAGAAATTCAATTAATTCATATTTTTGAAGATGAGTGGTTATATAAAAAAGATATTGTTATTTCTAGGTTATTAAACTTATTGGGTGTTTCTAAAAGGATTTATGCTAGGAAGTGTGAGGTGAAAGAAATTACAGATAATAGTGAAGTTAGAGAATTCCTTATTTCTAATCATATACAAGGGTTTGTGGGGAGTAAAGTTAAATTGGGGTTATATTATAATGGTGAATTAGTCAGTATGATGAATTTTGGTAACCTAAGACGTAATTTGGGTCATTCGGGGAGTGAGGATTCTTATGAACTATTACGGTTCTGTAATTCTTTGGATACTACAGTAGTTGGTGGGGCTTCTAGGTTATTTAAACACTTTACTAGAAATTATGATCCTAAAATAATAATTTCATATGCTGATAGAAGGTGGAGTCAAGGAAATTTATATGAAAATTTAGGATTTGAATTCACTCACTATAGTAACCCTAGTTATTTCTATCTTAATCCCAAAGAATTAATTCGTTTAAATAGGTTTAATTTCAGAAAGGATATATTGGTCAAAGGTGGGTATGATAATGACTTAACAGAAAGGGAAATCATGTCTAATAGGGGATATTTAAGGATTTATGACTGTGGGGATTTAGTTTATAAATTTACTAATTTTGATAATATGTAATTTTTATATACTATAAGGTGGTAGTTAAGATGGGAGAGAGTTTATTCATTACGCGGACAACCGATTAGTTCACAAGCTTAGATAAACCCACCATATTATAGAAATAAAGGAGGATTGATGAAAGTTGGTCATTTTTTATTTTGATAATTTTAGAATGAAAATTAAATTTATAACAATAAATAATACTAATAATATGAGATCAATTAAGAATTTTAAAGATTATTCAATGAATGAAGAAAATGTCCCTAAAGAGGATGATGAGAAGGAATATTCATACTCTAAAATAAAAATTAATGGATTAGACGAAACGAGTGTTGGTGTTTTGTTAACATTTATGAATAGTAAATTGAGTGATGAAAAATACATTAGAAGTATAGAAGGGGGTGGGAATGATTGTAATATGTCATGGATGGAAGATGGTATGGATATAGGAGGGGAAGATATGGTACATGAACTATTTGAAATTTATGGTGAAGAAAATGATGGTAAAGACAGGGGTGAAGTCGATTATACATTAAAAATAGATGAGTATATTTTTAGAACATGGAAATCTGGTGAAGACTGGTATGATGAATATGATTCGTCAAAGTAGTTTCATATATTTTGATAATAGGTAAATATTAACTATTTTTGAGGGTAATATGAGAGAAAGAGGTGCAATAGCTAAAAGTTACGTTAAATCAATGTGTGAAGATGAGGGTTTAAAGTTTAAATTCATAAGGTCTTTAATGTATGGGTCAGGATATATTATCTGTGAATATACTGCTATGGATGGGAATAGCCTTAAATCTTATAAATATAATATAACTAATAATGATCTTTATAATTATGAACTTTCAATCTTATTGGAACTTTAATATTTAAAAATAAATAAAAACATGAAAAAATTAATTGTAATTTTAATGACGTTGATATTATCATTTAGTTTATTTTCCCAAAATGCGGAAATTAAAGGGGATGAAGTTGACCTCAAGAAAAATATTGATTCGGGGAATATCGAAATTATTTTCCCTGAATCTACAAAAGCAAGTGATATTGAAAAAATATCAGAATATTATGTTGACTATTTCACAGTAGACTATAATCCTAAAACGAATTTGGCTAAAATAAAAATGGTTGATAATACTTCACGATCGCGAAGGGCTATTAATAGGCTTCTTCTTTCAAATAATGTGAGAATCATAGATTTTAATGGAGTAAGTTATTCTATAAATGATTTTTATTCTAAATTTTTAGAATAAATATAAAATATGTAAGTTTGTATAAATGATATTAAATATATAACTTTAACAATAATAATAATAAATATGAGCACAATTAAGAATTTTAGAGACTATTCGATGAATGAAGGTAAAACATCCCTTAAAGAGGATGAGAAGAAATATTTATGGTCTAAAATTGAATATAAGAAAAAGAAAAAATACACAGATTCGGAAAATGAAATTTTCAAATTATTAACATCTGATAAAAGTTCTAATGTAAGTGAAGAGGATTTCATTAAAGTATTAAATAGTCTTGAATATAGTATTAAGAAACAAATGAAAGACGTTGATAAAAAATTCAGAAATGCTAATGCCACATCTGTTAAATCTAAAATACCTAATTCTTGGATAGGAGTTAAATATTCTTCTCTTTCCGCAAAAGATAAGAAGGATAAAGAAGATTAATTATTAAGAGTGTAGTATGGAAAATAAAGTAAAGGTGTCATCATTTCAACTTGTCCAATGGTCTAAGGATTTTAACCTTTATTCGTTTTAATCTCATCAATTAAGAATTAAATACTTCTTCAATATTTTCTTTAGATGTACGCATATGATCAGGTGTCCAATCATGATCAATTAATAATTGATCTATTTTCGGTAGATTAGACATCTCTAACTTTTCGATTAACTTATTTGTATATTACTTTTCATCTTTATATAAGAAGTTAAATACTTGTTCAACATTTTCTTTAGCTACTGATATATGATCAGATGCCCAATCGTGGTTTATTAGTATTTTATCTATTTCTGACTCATCCATCTCTGATATTCTACCAACTAATCTTTTAATTGTTTTTATGTTATCAAAAAACATATAATTATCAGTTTCTCGACTTTCGTTAATTTTATTATTCCCATTGAATAGTTTAAATGATTTAATACTCATAATTTTTTTATTTTTTGTTACAGTATATATTAAAATTTATTATCAGTATTATTTTCTATTTGTTAGTTCAAATAGATTTTTTATAGCCTCTATCCCACTTTCTGTTATATTTCTTGTTCCTATACCACCAAAGTTCATTTTTGTTATATATGGATCTTTGCTACATTTTATGAATTTAAATGTAGATGAAGACCATATATACCAATTGTCATCATTTATATTGAAAATGAATACTTCTTTATTATTATCAATACACATTTGAACAGCATACCCTGTTCCACCATCAACAACTTCATATTTTGATTTATTATAATATTTAGCTCCCTTTTTATTGGGTGATGTTATCTTACCTATAGCGAAAATCTGGTCTGAATATTTTACTTGTGACCAATTACGAGCGAGTAAGTTCATATATTTATGGATTCCATAACGGTTTAAAGTTTTATTTGCTTTTCTTATCATATCAACACCTTCCTTGAAATCCGTTTCTGATATTTCAACTTTATTGATAGATGTATGGTTTTTAGTTTTATAACTATACGCTTTCACTTTAGCTCCATAAGTAATAGATTCTGATTCAAATATAGAATCTGATCCCTTTGCTCCACCGCTATGACAGGTTGATTTACTCAAATCTATAGCTCTTGGTTCACCAAATATATCATCAATTGATTTAATCATATTTTTTATATTAATATGATAAGGTATAGTTTAAAAAATACAAACAACAAAGGGATTAAATAGAATATAATAACTATGGAATATATAGTAACAGGATCAAATGGATTGCTTGGATCATCTCTGAAAAGAAAAATAGATAAAGAAAAACTTTACCCACATACACGGGCAAATTGTGACTTAACAAATAAAATATCAACAGATGGTTATTTATCACTTGTTTTTGATCAAAGACATAAAGATAAACATCCGGATACTTTAATACATTGTGCTGCTAAGGTTGGTGGGGTTAAAGCAAATATGAATGATAATTATGGATTTTTCGAAAAGAATGTATCTATAAATAGAAATATTATAGATAATTGTTATAAATATAATGTAAAAAATGTTGTTTCTATTTTGAGTACGTGTATTTTTCCTGGTGAAGTGGAGTATCCATTAACTGCGGAAAAGATAGATAATGGGTTTCCACATAAATCTAATTTCGGATATGCTTTTTCGAAAAGATTATTGAGATATGAAACTGAATTATATAGAAATTTAACAGGTAATAATTGGATATCTGTTATACCAACTAATATGTATGGATCAAATGATAATTTCAACTTAGACGACTCTCATCTATTACCAGCTTTGATACGAAAAGCTCACGAGTCCTCTGAAAGAGGTGAGGATTTTGAAGTTTGGGGGGATGGTACTCCATTAAGGCAATTTGTTATGTCTGATGATATGGCTGATATAATATTATGGGCTATTGATAATTGGAAATCAGATAAACCATTAATGGCTGTAAATGAAAAGGAGTGGAGTATACAACAAGTTGTGGATATAATTTCTGATAGATTCAAAATCCCTGATAGTAAAATAAAATATGACACTTCTAAACCCAACGGACAACATAGAAAGCCAGCAAAAAGTGATATACCCGATTGGAATTTCACTCCTTTAGAAGAGGGTATTAATAAAACAATTGATTGGTTCTTAGAAAATAAGGATGATATAAGATCTTAATTTAGTTTTATTTTTATGTAGTGAAAATTGGCAATTTATAAAAATTACCAACACCATTTGGTGTATCTGAATCATAATGTTTTCCGTTTACATAAACCCAAGCATGATAACCATTCTTTAACCATTTAAATGTTTTTGGTTTAACACTTCCGTATTCTAAGGGTGTGAAAAATATTTCATCTTCATCTTCTTTTGCGAATTCTGTGGTTGTATCGATAAACAAATCGGTTGTCAATATTTCAATATTCATATACCCGTTTTCTGAAAGTATACTTTCTAATGATTCTGCGAAATTATGACATTCACTTTTATTAATATCACACGCATCAATACCATATTCTTCTAAATATTCTCCCTTTAAGTTGTTTATATAATTACTTATTGGAGTTTGATTTTCATTAACGAACCGATTAAAGTTTTTAATACTCATAGGTTATATATAAATATTCAATTTTAAATATCCAACAAAAGTCATTTTTTTATATAATAGTATTATGATGAAACTTTATATTATACTTTTATTCGCTTTAATAACATCTTATTCATATTCACAAAAATTTATAATTGATGTAGAATATATTGTATATTCTAATGATACTATCCATTTAAATGAGGATGATTATTATCAAATAATAATAAATTTATTTAATTATACTATTACTGAAAAGGTAGCTAATAATACTAAAGTTAGTAAAATAAAAAGTTTGGATTTTGATAGTGGTCTGATCAAATGGAGAGATTTAGAAGGTATTATTTTATTAGACTATGATACAGCTAATTTTTATATTGAAGATATTGAGATTATTGGTAAGTGTGAAATGGAATTTTGATTATTATAAAAAAATTAGTATTCTAGTTTATAATCAATTAAATGATATATTATGATAGATGATACAAAAGAGATACAATTAGAAAGTCAAATTTCAAGGTATTTTATGAAAGATAATGGAGTGACTTGTCATTTTAGGTATGTAAATGTAGAAGAAAATAAGGTTGATCTTTATGTTTATACTTTCAATAAAGATACCCAAGTAAACTTTCTTTTCCATAAAGTAACTGCTGTTACAGAAATAACAGGTTTAACTAAAATGTTAAATTACTTGAAGGAAGTAATGCCTGAACAAAATAACTATACAGTAGTGTGGAAGCTAAATGATAATGAAAAAATGAATGAGTCATACTTTAGAGGATCAGATATTGAAGAAGTTGTTAATAAGTTCTATGTTGGTAAAAAAGATAGAGAGTCTATATTGGTTACTGATGTTACATTGAACCCATTATCTTAAATTTATTTATTTATGAACTTTTTAACATATATTAAAAGTGTTAAATGTATCACACATACATACATAATTAATTTTTCCGACAAGAAAAATGAGAAGTTACCACAATCAATCCGTGTCCGTTATTATTATTTGGAGTATATAAATAATGATGATGATATAGAAAAGAAATTTAGTGTTCTCATAGGTATGGTTAAGTTAGAAGATAGTATAATGACAGATACCGAGTATATTCCTATCAAATCATTGGATGAACATAATAGGATATCTCCTAGAACTTATGGGTATGGATCTTATATGAATTGTAACATTAAGGTTAAGCAGAGGTATAAGATATATAGTGAAGTTGAAGGAAGTCATGTAGAAGATGATATTGGTCATATACATAGAGGTGAGTTAAAAATTGATACAAAAAGGATTAATTATTACACTACTTTAAAATTAGCTAATAGACATCTTCTTAATAAATTCTGGAAATTAAATCATGATTGGATCATAAAAATATAATTAAAAAATGACAAGTAAAGAAGAATTGATATTTAATATTTTGAAAAAAGGTTTACCTGATATTATAAAAACGGGTAAAAATCAGAAAGAAATCTTAAAAAATGTTGATAATGATAAGGATATCCATCCTAGTAACATTATGTCTATAAAAACAGGGACTTCATATACACATGGGTATTGTATAGGACATGAACAGTTATGTGGAAGGGTCTTAGACCTTTTAGATAGTAATGAAGAAGAAATTTTGGAAATGTTAGAAAGAGAAAAGGAGATTGAAAAGAAAAACAAAGAAGAATTAAATAGAGTCTTTGATTTTATTAAATCAAAATCAAATAAATAAATAAATATATTATGAAATCAATAAGTTTAATATTCATTGAATATATTAGATCTGAATGTGATATAAAGGGATATAAATTTGAAAATATGAAATTTTTATCATATAGTGATGGTGGTGATATTAATGGATCTTTTAATGTTAGAAATAAGAATAATAAATTAATTACTTTCAATCATAAAATGTCAACTGAAGAGTTATATAATTATGAATTGGGTAAACAACTTTTTAACAAAAACTAAATAGATATGAGTAAAAAAATATATGATATTGATTTGACCGAATTAGGTTTTATTGATGATACTTTAGAAACAGAATACCATATTGTAAGTTATGTATTTTATGATATAGGTAGATTAATGATAAAATCAAAACCTAAGTGTGGTGATGATGATGTTTATATTGAAGATTATTTTGAAATACAGAAATTTATTGATATAATTTTCAACATAACTGGATTTAAGATAAATATATAGGTATATATTAAAATTCTTTTTTACTATTACTTATATAAAAATCATCTATATTAAAGTGTTTATCATAGATATCACCACATTCATCAAGTGTTATAGAATCTATACATTCAGATAGATTCCATCCATCAGGGTTTATCCATTTATTAACTGACATATGTCTGTTTATATCTTGTTGTTTTAAGTTTATTGTAGCTGATTTTTTAATGATATTAAATCTTTCTTTATTGATAATATCATCCTTACTTGAAAATACCTTTTTAGTAGCTTCTATTACCTCATCAGCATTATCATTCGAAGTTAAGGTAGATATGTTTATATCACCATACTTATTTCTTCTATTAATAGAAGAAGATATAAAATATACTAATCCTCTTTCCTCTCTAACTTCTTTATATAAGGGCGAATTTAACCCATGGCTTAACATTAAATTAACAAATTTAATTTTAGAAAAATCATCTTTTATCACTGGTGATTTTATTATGAGTGAGGTCTTGTCTTTAAAAGAATTCCCTTCCTCATACTCAAAATCTCTATCAGTATTAAATTCATAATCAGTTTTGATATTTCTATTTACAGTTTTAATATCTGATCTAAATTCATTGTGTTTAGAAACATTTATTATTTTAGAAGGGTTAAGGAATTGCTTTTCAAAGAAATTTAAACAATCTATATATTTTAATTTTTCTAAATCTTCTCTTTTACCAATTGGGTTATAATGACCATAGCACTTTCTTTCTAAATTTAAGTAGTGTGAGGATGCTTGATCATTAAAACTATCCATATATTCTTCTAAAACTATTCTCTTTTCCTTTTCAAAATCTGATTTTGATATATCGAAATCAGATAGTAATTCAATAAATTCTTTTTTATATTTATTTACATTATCATCCAACCCACTTAAATGAAAAACTATTTCATTAGGAGATGTATACGCATTCCATGATAGCCCATTCTCTTCATATGTGTCTTGCATGTGTTCAAAACTTTTACATATTAAATGCTCCATAAGGTGACTGATACCATATATACCTTCCTTCTCTATTAAAGTACTCCCACCATAAACTACATAAAGTCCTGATAGGTCTGTTTGGTTATCTAAATTTATTATCATTTTCTTATATCAAATCTTTTTATGAAACTATCTTGTGGTATAATAAGTTCACCATCTATTAGTTTCATATTTTTATTTCTAAAAAAGTATATCCAATTATTATCTAATAATGAATAATAATCTGTACTATAATGCTTTGATATAGACGCTCCTTTAGTTTTAAAACCTCTATCTCCTAAATCTATAATACCCATCATTTTTTTAACTTGGATACTAAATTTTGAATCATTATAATCGAAATAGATATCTACTCCTTTAACCATATCATTCAAATCACCATATCCGTCTGGTATTTTGATATTTCTAATACCTGGATTTAGTTTTGGTAAGAACTTCTTTGTTACTATCTCTGCTTCATCTCCTTTTGAAGATGACCATGATATTTTTTCTACTACTTTATTTATAATTGAAGATCCACCATCATCTGACACTTTAAGAAAGATATTTTTACCATTTCTTTTTAAGAACTTAATAAATATATTATATTCTTTATACCATTCTTCGCTACCAAATTCAGAATTGACTAAATCAAATGGTTCTATTTTAGATCCTTTTATAATTTCATTAGACATATTTAGAATTATAGTAAAGGCTGAATAATTTGTATTTATTTTATTTAATATTGACCACCTTTGACCGTCCCATGGTAAATCCATAACCCCCCATGTCCCACCAGGCTTCTTTTTCCAATGTCCTATGGGCTGGTAAACAGACTTAAGTATATCACCAAAATTCTTTATATTTTCTCTTTTGAATATTTTATCTGACATCCAACTACGGGTATCCCTATCTGTAACTTCTAAGTTTGAGAAGTCCCCATATTTATTAATTTTTTCCATTACTTTATTTATTAATTTTTTCCATTACTTTATATATTAAACATCGTTGGTAGGAATCTATATAATATAATAATGGGTAAGGAAAAAGATAAAGATAAAGAAGAATTAAGAATAGATAAGGAGTATTGTCGTAACATTATACAAGAGATACTAAATAAATCACATACTTTATTACCTAAAAAGGTTATTAAAGAAAATCCGGATGGGTTAGATTTTGCTGATCCAATAGGAGGAGATTCCAAAAAGAACCCATATGTTAAAAGAGCTCACCTTTATTGGAATTCGTTTTATGTAATATGTTATGATGATGAGGGATATAAGATGCCTTTCACTGAGTTTTGTTCGACTTTTGATATGAACATTGATCCAAAGCAAAGGGTAGCTATTTATGATCATATAGATAATAATATTACCTATGATGATTATGAAAATGAATTCATGGAATCTACTTTTGAAGATTTAATATCTTTAGAAACATTATCAGAAACATTAAATAGTGGGGAATCGGAGTCACAGATAATAAAATTCAAACCAGTTCAAAGTGGTAGTAGAGTTGAACATTATTTAAAAGAAAGGAAGATAACAAATTTTAAAAATATTTACGAAGCTGAATTTTACAGAAATTCAGATTGGGTAGAACCAGTTCTTGTTGTACTTAATAGGAAGGAGGATAAAGTTTTAGGTTTACAAGTAAGAAACTTAAAGTCTGGATATAAAAGGATGTTTAAAGTTTATAATTATGAACATCTATTAGAATGGGTAAATCCCAAAAAATTAGAGGATATGGATATGAACCAAGTAATTCTTTTTAATAAACTTTCTTATTTTTATAATATAATGAATGTTAATTTTAATTCTACCATCACTTTATTTGAGGGATATTTAGATTCCATATTTTATCCGAATTCTATTGGTGTTGCTGGTGTTGGTACAGATATGAAAATTCTTGAGGGCAATAATTTAAATATCCAATATCTATATGATAATGATAGAGCGGGGTGGAAAAAGTCAGAGGAAAAGATAAATAAGGGATATCCTGTTTTCTTATGGCAAAGACTCTTTGATGATATCGTAAAAAAGAAAAAAACTAAAGATCCTTATTTTTTAATGAATAAAGTAAAGAAGGTCAAAGATTTAAATAAACTTGCATGTATTGTAGATAATCCATACACCACACTTTCCCTAAAAGATTACTTTTCGAAAGATGTTTATGATAAAAGGTTTATACCAAATGTAGAACCTCTTTATAAGTTTGATAAAAAATATATAAAGAAAAATAAGTATTAAATATGAGTATAAATATATTAACAATAGATGGTGGTGGTATTAGAGGATTAATGTCTGCTCAAATACTGAACCATATAGAAGAGAAGATACAAGAGTATACATCATCTAAAATTAAAATAGGGGAACACTTTGACCTTATAGTTGGTACATCAACTGGTGGTATATTAACTTGTGTTTATTGTTTTCCTGGTAAGGATGGTAAACCTTTATACTCTTCAAAAGAGGCTGTTTCTTTTTATTTAAAGAATGGTGGTAAAATTTTCAGTAATACTTTTTGGTCTAAATTTAAGAGTTTATGGGGGATATCTAAATCTAAATATGATGGTAAAAAATTAAGAGAAGTGGTGGATTCTTATATTGGTGGTGGTATAGGAATTGATAAAGCTACTACTAATATGATGATTACTAGTGTTGATGCTATAACAAATGATTTATTTTTATTTAAATCACATAAAGCTAAACTTGATGATAATCGTAATTTTACTTTTAAAGATGCTGCTCTATCTACAAGTGCTGCTCCTATTTATCTACCCCCCCATAAAGTTGGGAATACTGCATTAGTTGATGGTGGTATGAGTTTAAATAACCCATCTATATCAGGGTATATAGAAGCTTTGAAAATGTTTCCCAAAGCTAAGGAAATAAACTTACTATCAATTGGTACAGGTAGTAAAATTAATAAATTTGATTATAATGATATTAAAAATTGGGGTATCTATGGATGGCTTTTCAATGTTGGTAAATTTAAGGGATCGCCATTAGTAGATTTGATTTTAAGTTCATCTTCTAATGGAACAGAATATTTAACTACTAAATTATATGATAAGAAATTAAATGGTGAATACTTACGAATAGATCCTATTTTGGGTGATGGTGTTATATTTAATATGGACGAAGCTAGTGATGAAAACTTAAAAGAGATGACAAAATCAAGTAAGAATACTATTGAACATTATAAAAAAGACATTGAAAAGTTCTTAAAAAAAACTTTATAAAATAAACCCATATAAATAATATGAGAGATTTAAGAAAAAGTAGCACAGAAGATAAAAAAAGCGGAAGGGCTAAATTTAACCCATTCAAATGGTTAAATAGAAATAGAAGTTATCTTATGTTGGTTTTATCTGGGTTCATAATATTTAATATAATTTTTAATCCTGGTGGAGTTTCTAACTTCATATCTTCATGGTTATCTGATTTTTTAAATAATTGGAAAGTATGAGTAAAGTAAATATAGCTATATTTGCATCAGGTGAGGGTACAAATGCCTTACAGATAATATCAAAGCAGAAAAAATATAATTATATCGTTAAGATAATAGTAACTAATAATCCTAATAGTGGGGTTATTGATATTGCTAGAGATAATGGTATTTTCCATATAGTAATAAAGGATGAAGATATAATCCCATTTTTGGAAAAATCTGATATTAAATTAATAGCTTTGGCTGGATATCTAAAGAAAATACCAAAGGATATAATTAATAATTTTTTAGTTTTAAATATCCATCCATCATTATTACCTAAATATGGTGGTAAAGGTATGTATGGGATGAATGTACATGAAAGGGTTTTAGAAAATAACGAAGAGTATAGTGGGATAACTATTCATGTAGTTAATAATGAATATGATAAAGGTGAGATTTTAATGCAACAAAAAATACCAGTTTTAAAAACTGATACTCCATTTTCTTTACAGAAGCGATTGAAAATTTTAGAACATTCACATTATCCATTCTTCATTCATTTAAAATCATTAGATCTTAATGGTAGTGGTACTGATAATTTTTATCTATAGTTTTTATTAAAATGATCAACTGCATTTTCTATTATAGTATAATTATCATTACCCTTATTTGTTTCATTAGAGAACCTTATGGATCTAAATTCATCAGTGAATATGAGGATTGGGTCATAGTCAGTTTTATATGGAGTTAAAAGATTTATATTATCAACTATGCTTAATAAGACTTCCATTCTATCTTTTAGATCCATTTTTTTAATTGAATCTATAAATGTTTTGTTATGAATTACAAGGACATCACCTTCTAATATTATTTTTTTGATTTCAGATTTTCTCATTTTTTATTTTTTAGAACTATTAATATTACGAATCTTATTGAGTATTCCTTTATTTCTTTTTGGGTTAGATGAACTTATCTCAATAGCATCATCTCTACCTAAATTATATGACCGTGATGATAGTTTATTAAGTTTCCCAGTTACTCGAATTCCTACTACTCTTCGGTTAGATCTTTCTCTAACCATCCTGTGTAATTCATCATTGAATCCTCTTGTATATATTTCTAATAATTCTTTATCTGTTATAATCATATATGTTTATTTTAGTGTTTGTTTAAAACAAAAATAACAAAAATAATTGGATATATCTAATTATTTTCAGTTTTATTTGGGATTATAACCTACCACCTTCTATCATATATCTTGAATCGAAATCTGATGTATCACTTTCTGATATCCGTGTAAGTGTCCACTTATATCCTTTATTAAAGTTAATATAAGGTTGAGATTGTAATGATGATGTACCACCACTTATATGTAAATCCACTGGGAAAGGTAATATCTGGCTATCAGCAAAAGAATTTAAATCTATATTACTTGTGATATCTAAAGTTATTGTATTTGATGCCGTTCCAACCGAATCAATAATATATTGACCAGAATAATCTATACTATTTGTTAGTCCTAAAAAGAAGTTATTTAAATAAACAGCATCCCCTATTTGTAATCCAATATTTGAATCTAATGGTAATTCAAGTAAATCATCTGTTGGTAAGTTAATAGAATATGAAGATGAATTAACATCTACATTAATATTATTTTGTTCCCAATTTCTAGCTGTATTTACTAATTGAGTATTCTCATTAAAATATACTGGAATATCAATATTTGTTATTAAGGGGGTTTCAATTGGTATATTATTCTGAGATCCATCACCATATTTTAAAAAGATATCTAACTTTTTATTTTGTGAAGCATCATCAATTGAATCTACTATTATATCAACTCCTTGTCTATAATCTAAATCAGAATCTATAACAATAGTTAGTCTATCATCTGGATTTGGTAGACCATCACTAAGTGTATCATCATTTACGACTCGTATTAAGAAGTTTTTATTATTAGGAACATTCACATTAAATGGTATAACACCATTAGTTGTAGAGTATAAATTTGTAGTTAATATATTATCAATTTTAAAGTATGTTGAATCTTTAGAATTTAATTCTATAAGGGGCGGTGCAGAGGAAAAGTTAGTTGTAACTTCTATTGTATTAGTAGATACTAATTGCATCCTAGAATATAATTTAAGTAATTCTTCTAAGTTCCTCATTTTAGAATTCAGTGTTTCTAAATCATTCTGAGTATAGACTAATTGTTTAATATTACCTATTTCTTCTCTTAAAGCATTATGTTCTGATATTGCTCTATTAAAACTATCATTTGAACTTGCTAATCTTTTCATTGCTTCATTATATAAATCAAATGAAAATAGTGTATTTATATTATTTGGTGAAAATGTTGGTTGTATATTTTCATTTGTTATATTAAAATTTAAATTCAATGAATAAGCATAAGATGTACCATCTTTTATACCATCATTAACTAATTTTTTAGCTGTTGGTATTTTAATTCCGTTAAGATCAGGATTTTCATGATTATTAGCGTTATTTAAGAACTCTATACCATATAAATTTGTTGAAGTGTTACCATTTATATCAGTAACATTATAATACCAAAGAATAGCATTAAATTCGAAATCTTTTGGTGGTTCATTATTAACATCCAAAGCATTAAATTCATCAAAATTCGAAACTTCCCTATTAATAATATTCATTTTTGAATAATGACTAGTATTAAAATCTAATGTCATACCATCTATATTTTCAGTATCTATAACAATATTATTAACATCTCCCTTTATACCATAATAGTCACCACTTCTTCTTAATGAATCACCTGATGATGTTTTATAAACTGAATTAATCGCATCAAATTGACCAAAATATGATCCTGGATAATTTTGTGGATTGTTTCGTATAGGGGATGAGAAATTCTCAGCTCCTAATATCTCTGGTTGGTATTGAGATGGTAATATAGGATATTCTAAATTAGGTTTATAATTTTCATCTGATTTAGTTCTAAAGAGTATATCTGGTGTACTTCCTTGGTGATCACCTATATGAGCAACAACTTCGGTATAACTTTTATTAGCCTCAGAAACATTATTCACGGAATTTATCTCTCCGATATATTGTATTAATTTTTCATAAACTAAATTTAATGTACCTTCTGTTTCGTTTTCTACACCATTAGCATATTCTAATCCTACTTTAATTATCTGACCATTACTTATAGTAGCTGGTGTGGATTCTATTACTTCATATGAATTACCATTTAAAAATATTAAATTACTATTAGACATCGAATCAAAAGAAACAATATCACCTACTCTTAAATTTGTAGTACCGTTAAATTCTATTTCTAACGGTTGAGTAAAAGATCCGCTATTTGTTCCTTGTCTTACTTGAATAACTCTCCACTTTGTTGTTTCTCTTTCTTTCCACAAAAATTCTTGGAAAAAATCATCATCATTTTCATTATTACTTCTAAATTCATTTAAATCATCAAAGTATTCATCTTGAGGAACGGCTGTTTCTAGATCTAGAATATTCAACTTCTTACACCATTTCCAAAATATTTTATCAGTCATTGTTTCTACTTGAGTATTATCATAATAATATTCATTAGTTGAAAGCCTTGATTCTCTTACTGTTGTTTCATGATTAGCAACATAATTCCTAAGTGATTCTATTAATTGATCAGAAAAATCAGGAGGTAAAGAACCTGATGGTTGAGATGATTCAAAAGAATCTTCGAAATCAAATTTCAATGGTTCAGAATTTGCCCCACTTATAACAGTCGTATTTTGTGTTGGTAGGTTTAATAAAACAAATTTATTAAAATCCATTGAAAAATTATCATTCTGATATGCTGATGATATATCCTCTGCTGCTCCTGGGAAAGCATAGAACGTTGTGCCTTTTTCCTTCAACTTTTTATATAATGGTGTCATACGGGTTAAAATATTTTTATATTGTCATATATATAAAAAGAGTTAAGACCCTTAGAACACTATAAACAAAAAATAAGCAGTCATTATTATGACCGCTTATTAAAAGGTTGTTCAGGTTCGATATGATTATATATCAACTCCATAACCCAAGCATTTTCAAACTCGTACATTCCACAAGTAGTGGAAGCATCTTCTCTTGAATCATAATAACTTATCTTACCTTCTTCATCTTTCATGAAGTCCATATTTCTAAGATCTATAATAACATATTGTCCTTTCATTTTTTTACGATATGATTTCTTTACCCAAAATCATTGGTCCTCCATCATCATGTTTATATACATAAAAACAGCTACTAGTTTCTCTAATTCGTAGTGGCTTCCCTTTCAATTTTTCGTAATTATCATAAACATAATCAGTTACTTTTGATTCCACTTCACTTGTTACTTCTTTTTTTTCAATTTTCATTTTAATTTATTTTAATTTTGATTAATAACATTCAATATAAAGATAATCTTTTGAATTGCAAACTCATTTATTATTTTTTTTATTCATTTTTATTTACTATCTTTGTGTAGAGTTTAGGTTAAATAGTTAAATTAAATAGTGAATTTATGAGTTTTTTATTTTATATAAGTGTATTTTTTATATCCATTTTAAGGTTATATGTTATGATGGATTGGAGTAGTATATATAAGAGGTATTCAATTATGGAAAAATTTAAATCTATAAAGGGTGGTAAATTTTTCGAAAATGAATCTGACAAAAATATAAAAGTTGCTCTATATATAATCTCATATTACATTTCTATTGTTTTATCTATAATAGGACTCTTAAGTTCCAATTGGTTTTCATTCTCAATAGTATTAGGAATAACAATTATATTTAACTTTATGTTCAAATCAGTGAAAAATGATATTAAACGATTTTTATTAGGATCATCCTTTTTTATATCAACCGTATTACTGCTATTTATACCGATAAACTATTTCCATTTAGGGATAGATATTTTGGAAGAAATAAAAAATTACATACATTTAAACTAACATATTAATTAATTTATATAAAAACAAAAAAATGGTAAAAATTAAAGAAGGTAAATTAAATCTTATTTTTGGTGATGTTAACTCATCTAAAACAACACTCATGTTAAATCAAGTTGTTGGTTTATTAAAAGAGGGTAGAAAGGTTTTATATTTTTCACCTGATACAAAAGCATATCATATTGAAAAGAAAATATTTTGTCTAATGGAAGATATTGATTTATCTTCCGTGAAAATTGATAATAAAACTCTCAAACCAGTTGGTGTTAAAGTTAATGATAACTTAACGGTTATTGATAATTGTAGAGATTTTGTAGAGGATGTTATGGATGAAATGTATAAGGAAGAAAATAAAGAAACTGTTGTTTTCATTGATAATGTCAATCAGATTGATTTTAAGATAGACCTACCATACAATGATAGGATATCTAAAATATTCTCAACATTAAATGATATGAAAAATACCATTGTGGCTTCCTTTTATCTAATTAAAATAGCTGATTGGACACAGGGTGAAAATTTCACAGATGATGATGAACAACTTGGATCAATCAATTTGGTTGAACGGAAAGATAAAGTTGTTGAATTATTTGACACAGGCACAAACAATACAATTAACTTAAAAATAGATCCTAGAAATCTGTTATTAAAAAGAGTTAAAGAATTCCCAAAACATTTAAATAATTAATAAAATGAGATTAAGAGAAGAAATTTTAAATCCAACATCTATTAAAGATGCTATGAAGTCAAAGAATAAAATCAAATTAAATGTATTACGATACTTAAAATCGGAAATACAAAGGACTGAGGGTGGTAAAACCGAAATGAATGATAACCAAGTATCTAACCTTATAAAGAAAACTATACAAAGTGTTTCTGAAAATAAAGATGATAATTGGGAAACGGAAGTTGAAACTTTAGATGAATTTTTGCCTAAACAATTAAGTGAAGACCAAATTAAGTCTATTGTAGATGAAATGGTACAAAGTGGTATGGACTCAATCGGATCTATAATGGGTAGAGTAACCAAAGAGTATGCTGGAAGAGTTGATGGTAAATTGGTTTCTTCGCTAGTTAAAGAAAAATTAGGAATTTAAATAATAATTAAAAAATTATGGGTTATTTATTATCAGTTGGTTATTTAAAGCCAACCAAAGGTACTAAAGATAAGATATCGAAGGTATTGAAAAATGGTAACGGAGATAGAGGTATAGGATTACATAGACTATTCCCTCAATTAAAGTTCGAAAATTTAGACCATGATATATCTAATGATGAAAGATGTGATATATTTGATCATTATTATAATATATGTGATGACTACTATCGTGATTCTAGTTTTACTGAAAGAGATTGGGTTTCTAATCCAAAATTAAATAGATATAGAGGATCTAATATTAGACATATAGATAATAAATTCATGGAAGATTTCAAAAATAATGTCAAAGGTGGTAGGGACTTCTTTAGAGCTATAAAAGATGAGTATGTTGATAATGAAACTAAACCCAATTTAGAAGTATGTATGGTAAACACACCATCATTTAAAAATTCATTAAAAATTATTGCTAAAACAGCTTTAAGTGATGATCTGACTATTGAACAGATAGATTTCATTAAATGGATTTATTGGTGGAGTACTAACTGTTTATCTTCTAGAGGTGATCTAACTACTATAAAATTCTCAAAAGGTTAATAATTATGAAAATCGATAAAAAAATAGGGATTGATATACATGGGGTTATTAATATAAACCCTGTTTTTTCTGAATTAACCGAACATTTAAGCTCCATTGGTTATGAAATACATATAATAACTGGACCAAGGTTAAATTATCCCTATAAAACAAACATAGAATCTTTTGATAAGATCGAAGATGAACTCGAAAAATACAAAATAACTTATGATGTATTATTTAGTGTCTTAGATCATAATGTTGAAAATGGTTCTAATGTATGGAAAGATGAAAGAGGATGGTGGACTGATACAGAATCTTGGAATAAAACAAAGGGTGAATATTGTAAAGAAAATGGTATATTACTCCATATAGATGATACTGAATCTTATTCTGATCACTTTGAAACTCCATTTGGTTTTTTAGATAATGAAAATAAATGTATAGAGATTTCTAAAATTGATAATAAATCTATTATAATTCAAGATATTTTACCTATATTTGAAGGTAAGTTTAAATTCAAATATAATATATAAATAATGAGAATCGGACAAAAAATATTTCTTAGAGAAGAATTCCTTAAATACCAACAGAAAAAAGGAATCAGTATTAATAAAAAAGTGCATCTAAAAGAAATTATAGATGGTTTTCACTTCCCATATAAGGTTTCTGATGAAGGTGGAGAATTACTAACAATTGGTGATGAAGATATTGATTATGAATTAACAGTAGAATTAGAACCATTGAAACCACCACATGGTATGGTGAGTAGACTTAAAAAATATTTCGGACATTAATAAAATTGAATTATATTATGGAAGTTGAATTTAAAACATATTGTGGATTAGCTGGGGATTTACAAGAATTATTAATTGCTAAAAGTGAGATTGGTATTGAAAGTAAATTGATCCCTCGTACAGGATGGTTTAGACATTTATGGATGAAAAGAGCTAAAAGAATACTCCTTAAAAGACTTGAGTTGAAAACTGGTAAGAAACACGTTGAGAAAATTAAATAAAAACCAATATAAATAGGAGTAAGTCGAAAATCCTTAACTATATTCACCGAAACTAGATATAATTATTATTAAAATAAAATAAAAACATGAACACTTACACAACAGGATTACTCGTTATATTAGGATTTATTATTTATGGTGTTATATCTCATTTCGTTTCATTATTAGGAGATGAAAAAAAGATTGGATATACGAAAATTTTAGTTATTTCCTTATTAACATCACCAGTCATTGGCTTATTATTTGTAATAGGATCAACTAAAGATGTTAAAACTCGTGATGAAATTATAGAAGAAATAAAGAATGATAAATTGAATATATTAAAGTGTCAAATATTGTCAGATAAATTACGAGAAATACCGAAATTTGAAGAGACACTAAATAAAACAAAATAAAAAATAAGAGCATGAATCCAACAGTAACATTAATAGTATGTATCGTATTTATGATTATATGGGCATTATCACAAATAACAGAATGTGTATATTCACAATCTTTTTGGTGGAATACTGACCGTGGAAATAACTATTGTTCTGCAAGTTTATATAGAATACCTATCTTGAATATATATTGGATATCATTTGATGAAAATGGATATGGAACTCCGACAGAACATCCAAATTATGAAGATTTTCTTAAAAAAGTGAAAGAAATTAAAAATAAACCTTAATAATGGTTGGTAGATAAAACCTATATTTCAACTAATACTTGCTTCTTACCCATTCTAATTAATGCTTCGAACCTATGGTTTGAATTAGTTAATGTGTATTCCTTTTCATCTCCAAACCATTCTAAAATTGCTATGAAACTATTATATAATTCTTCGTCATAATTATCATTATCACTAGTATAATAATCATCTAAATCCGATTCATTTCTAATATCTGAAAGTACATCAACAGAAAATCCATATTCTTCAGGGTCAATATTAATATCATATAATCCCTTTTTCATAAAGATGTTAAATAACTTCTCATGTGTATCTTTTAATATACTATAAGTCGTGTCGAAATTATCAGACTCATCTAAATATTCAAACATACATTCCAAATTATTACATAGATTACTAACATTAACTGGAAATGTTTCTATTATACCACCATTATTAATATATTCAATGTACCTTTCTATTTGTTCTTCATAAAATGTATTTCCTGGTGTGGTTTCCACCTGTTCTATATAAACCATTTCAGTCTCCCCACTGATCTCATACATTACACCATCACAGTATTTATACTCATGGTTATTATCTTGTATGACCTGTGTTATTTCATAATCATCATCACCATGTAAATTTAGATATGATGTGGATTCCTTAAAATATTTTAAATACCTCATATATGTATATATTATATAGAGAATATGAATAGAATATTAGTTAAAATGGATGATTACATTAGATATAAATCTAAGTATGATGATGGTCTCCATCTAAATCTAAGATGATAAAAAATTTCTAATCTCGGTTTCAGCTTTATACCCTCTGTTGAATGTTTTCTGAGTAGCTCCGTTAATCATATTATACCTGTGGTCGAAAAAAAAATCATCACCGATACCTTCCCACCAGTAATAAACTCCTTTTTTTAATTGAAATCCAATTGTTGTGTTGGAAAGAGTCTTACTATTGTATCTATCAATGTGTTCATCTCTATTCCACTTTCCAACATAACTATGTGGATATTCTATTTCTATTTTCAATTTTTTCTTCGTAGCGTAATCTTTTAGTTCTTTTAATGTGATCATTTTGTATATTTTAAGTATTAATATTTTGTGTTCTAATTGTTAATACAATATACGGAATATATATTGATAAATTTACCGCTTAAAGTGTGGTTGTCATTGTTATAATGGTTGCTTATTAATTATTCTTATTTGATCTGGTCTGAATACAATATATTGATTACCATCATAACTAATAATACCATCGAATCCTTTCTTATAAAATATCTTTTCGAAGTCGTAATCTGCCCAATTATCACCAATTTTATCTTCTATACCTAACATATATTCGAAATCTTCTTCGGTTATATTTAATTCATTAAATATTTTTTGATACTCTTCTTGTGGTACATTCATAATACCATACTTTTTGGATAACGGTGTAGATAAATCTCTATACTGATTTAATTTACGCATATCAAAGGGCTTTTTGATATCAAGTTCTACACTATATAGGTATGGATTATCACCATTTCCTTCTTCCACTAAACCATTAGCATAAGCTATGGCTTCCTCTTTAGATGGTGTGAAATAGAAACCTTTACCATAATCCCCTACACTTCCATTATCAGCACCAACTCCCCTATACTTATAACTAAAAGTATCAAAACCACCATTAGAAGTACCATGATATAAAATATTATGATCTATTGTATTAGATTCAAATATACTATTAAAGTATTTATAAGTTTTTATGTGTTTCATAATTATTATACCATTCTCATATCCTCCAAGTATAGTGTTGTAATCACTCTACCATTCTCGACAAATTCTAAATAAGATCCCTCAAAATACACTTCATAATCACCCGATTTAGTAGATTCTCCAATTAAAGGATAATCAAATTGGGATATAACCATACCATCCATATTTGATGAATCAGATTTAATTTCATCTTTTATTAACTCGATGTAATTATCATCGAAATAAACTTCATAAACACCATCATTTGTTTTATAAGTATTACCCTGCCACCTACCTGTGGTTAGATCTATAATCTCATCAAATGGTTTTTTATCTCGGTTCTCATTAATTCTATTAAATTCGTTAAATTTATTAATCATTATTAATATTTAGTTTTATTAATGTATATATAAAATTATGGACCCAATTTTTATATATACATTATGAGATTTATAACCACCTTTTATGAATATTTAAATGAGAATCTATCACCTAAATTTAGTGACCTAGCAAAGGGTGTTGATTATGAAACATTCCTACATAAAACTTATTTCGATAACTCATATCATAAGGTTCTATATAGAGGATCTGGTAGGGAATTAGAGGATAATATTTTCATGACAGATGATCTAGATCATGCTGAACAATATGGTGAAGATGTTGATGGGATAGTATCTAATACTAATTTCAAAGATACGATATTACATTTTGATAATGGATCATTTAATGAACTTAGAGATAATTTTGGTGTATTAATATCTGATAGAGGTCGCTATTTAGATTTTGATTATGATGAGTATGAATCCACATTTAAAGAAAAACTAAGAGAAATATATTCACCATATTTTGAAAAGGGTAAATTGTCAGATGCTATGTATCAATTAAATAAGGATGAAGATAAAGTAATAGATTATGTTTATGATTTTATCACAAATTCTACTGATAATTACAGATTGATATCGATGAATAAACAAAATGATTTCTTAATACCACTATTAATGTATTATGCTAAAAGAGATACATATAATATAATATCTTTTTGGGGATCTGATTATGGTGGATCAATGGAATATGTAGTGGGTGATATATCTAAATATACTAAGTTAAGTGATATTTGGGAAAATTATAAATAAGAATTTATAATTTTAAACCCTTATAAGCTTTTCTCTTATTAACAAAGGAAGATATACCTAATCCTAATGCAGACCCACCACCACTAATGATTGTTGCGTATCCTAAATGTGAAGTGTTGATCATTAGAGTTGATTCACTTGTCATTAATATAGTTGATAATACCCCAGTAATAGCGGCAACCACAACCGCACCAATTGCTTGATTACTTGACTTAATTAAATGTGATGAAGAGAATTCTAATCTCCATTCGATACTTTCAATTCGTTCTTTGACTAACCCAGAAATTTCATCTTTTACTTGACTATAAGAAGTCATTGTAAGGGTTAAGGTTAAAGAGATAAATAACATTTTGAATAATTTCATAATTTTTAGTTTTTAATGATTAATAATAATATGAATATACCTTCTGTATTTATCTTATAGTTTCAAACCACTTAAC
>Ga0306869_1000320_pt1 | contig 24620 bp, 31 predicted proteins | sample AntRauTorckE6833_FD_190421 | JGI IMG/M metagenome (GOLD analysis project Ga0306869, IMG submission 190421) | Saline lake microbial communities from Rauer Islands, Antarctica - Metagenome Torckler E6 #833 (v2) (version 2) | ecosystem: Environmental > Aquatic > Non-marine Saline and Alkaline >... | reverse complement strand
GATACTATCATGACCACCAATACAATTGATCGACAACTCGTCTGGGTCGTCCTCGCAATCATCGCTGCCCTGATTATCGTTCCCCTGTTCGGCATGATGTGGGCCGGACCGATGATGGGTGGGATGTGGGGTACCGGAATGTGGGGTGCAGATGGCATGTCTGGATGGATGCTCATCATTGGCGTGGGGATGCAACTCCTCTTCGTCGCCGTCATTGCCGGGGCCGTCTACCTCGGCTATCGAGCGACACGCAAGGGGGATGACTCATCTGACCCTGCAGTCAAGGAGCTTCGGGCTGCCTACGCACGTGGCGACCTGAGCGACGAGGAGTACGAACGACGGCGGGACCGACTCGAAACCGAACCGTAAACCGATGATGTTAGCACCACTGGGACCAGCGGTTGCCGAGGCCCTCCGGATCGGGATCGGCTTCCTCTGGACAGCCGCCTGGGCGATCATCATGGGATTAGTGATCACCAGTCTCGTCCAAGTTTACGTCTCGAAAGAACGAATGGCTGCCGTGCTTGGCGATGCCGATATGGCCGGTGTCACGAAGGCCACGCTGTTCGGCGCTGCCAGCAGCGGCTGTAGCTTCGGTGCGGTCGCCATCGGGAAGGGGCTCTTCAAAAAGGGTGCCCACGTCGTGAACTTCCTCGCGTTCATGTTCGCGTCGACGAACCTCATCGTCGAACTCGGATTGATGATCCTGATCCTGTTGGGCTGGGAGTTCCTCGTTGCCGAGTTACTCGGTGGTCTCATCCTCATCGCAGTGATGGCAGTGATCGTCCAGTTGACGCTTCCAGAAACCCTCTTTGAGGAGGTTCGCACCGAACTGAATCAGCGAGATCACGACCACGGCGTGACCGAGGATCCGACCTGCGGAATGGAGGGGCGAGACGAGTATTCGCTCGTCACGGATGGTGGCGAGACGCTGAAATTCTGTTCGGAGGGTTGTATGGAGACCTATCAGCAGGAGGTGGCCAGCAGTGGGAGCTGGCGAGACGAACTCCTGTCGTGGGGTGGCTGGTACAAGGTCGGCAACCAGTATCGCAAGGAGTGGTCGATGCTCTACACGGACGTGATAGCGGGCTTTCTGATCTCTGGATTCGTCATCGTGTTCGTCCCACAGTGGGTCTGGAACACGCTGTTTTTGCAGGGCGACGGCATCCTTGTCAGCGCTGAGAACGCAGTCATGGGCGTGGCTATCGCTGTTATTAGCTTCGTCGGTAGCATGGGAAACGTCCCGTTCGCCGTTGCGCTCTGGGGTGGCGGTGTGAGCTTCGCCGGTGTGATCGCCTTCGTCTATGCCGACCTCATTACAGTCCCCGTGCTCAACGTCTACCGGAAGTACTACGGCTGGAGTGTGATGCTGTATATCCTCGGCGTGTTCTTCGTGACGATGGCATTCACGGGGTTTCTCATGGAACAGCTATTTAGTGTGTTAGGGATCGTCCCCGATCTCGCTGGTGGCATGACTGCGAGCGAGCAGACCTATTTCGAACTGAACTATACGTTCTACCTCAATCTGATCGCGTTCGCACTCTCAGGATTCCTTCTCTACGTGTACCGACGCGGTCTGGGAGCACCCGGTCAGTACCGGGATCCTGTCTGTGGAATGCGAACCGGCGAGGATGGTCCAACCGTCATCCACGATGGTGATACCTACCATTTCTGTTCGAAGGCGTGTCGACGAGCCTTCGAGGAGACACCCGAGGAGTTCGCTATGATCGATCCAACAGTCTCGGGCGCTCACGATCACCATTGATAAATCGGGCTCTGTTGAAATCCTTGAAGATTTACATGTTTGTCGTGTAATTCCATGAGATGAAGACCCTCCCGAAGTCGCAGATTCTCCGTTTTACTGAGAAGGCGATCCACCTAGCACGCCGAGCAGTCTCTCGATACTCCTCGAAGTTTTCTAAACACCGCTATACACTCCCGCAGCACGTTGTTCTACTGTGTCTCAAAGTTCGGAAGAACACGACCTATCGTGGTCTGCTTGACGAACTGATCGAGATGCCACGCATTCGTCAAGCTCTTGGATTAACTGAACTACCTACGCCATCAACGCTCTGTAAGGCGTTCAATCGGCTTGATATGGCTGTATGGCGTGTTGTATTGACTCTCTCAGCGACGCTACTTCCGACGAGTGGAATCGTTGGAGTTGATGCGTCAGGGTTCGACCGCAGTCACGCCTCAAAACATTACACGAAACGGGCTGAACTCACGATTCAGCAGCTCAAAGTGACGCTGTTGGTAGATACGAAAGTGAACGCAATTCTCGATCTGCACGTGACGACGACACGAAAACACGATAGTCAGATCGCTCCATCGTTGATCAAACGCAACCCCGAGACCATCGACATTCTGCTCGGTGACAAAGGCTACGACGACCAGAAGATCAGACGACTTGCCCGTCACCACGAGGTTCGGCCACTGATTAAGCATCGTGAGTTCACATCTCTCCACAAGGCATGGAACGCACGCTTAGACGCTGATCTCTACGGACAGAGAAGTCAATCAGAGACGGTCAACTCAACGCTCAAACGAAAGTACGGTGCCTTCGTTCGCTCCCGACAATGGTGGAAACAGTTCCGTGAACTCGTTCTTAGATGTCTTGTCCACAATATCGACCGAGCCCTCTAAGATCAGTACAGAGCAAAGGTCCCACAATCGTTATCTCATCAGGCATTAACCCATTATGTATGTCAAAAGTAATTTGGACACTTGCTGTAGCATATGGTCTCGTTGGACTCGGTCTATTCTACAGTTTAGCAGTAGATTCTAGTGAGCTATTTTTAGCCATGACTACCGTCATCTATGTTCTAATGCTTCCATTAGCATATCTAGTCTATAAAAAACGGGTTGTAAGTGAGTAATCGCTCAAGAAACAGCCAATTCCCACATCTACGTAGCAGCTGTGTCACTGCTAAAAGTGTTAGTTCAATAGGATTTCAACAAAGCCTATGTACCTTAAACTGGCTATTTTGGATTGGTATACTAGATAAATATTGATGAGTACTCATGTTTGAGGGATCATATCTTAGCGATTTCTTGTGAAAATAGGTCGTGAACATTCTGTGTCATTCGCAACTTAACACGTCTGGTTAGTGCCAGCGATTGCACTTCAGCGTTCCGTCGACGACGACCAGTCCGAGAATCGTCAACCCAACGCTCCCTCGAAAACACGTCTTGAATGTCGCAAGTGCGGTCGAACGACTGAACATCAGTTCCAGGAGTTCGAGCCGCTCCCAGATGACGAATGGTCTGGCCAGCCAATGTGGGAGTGCCGGGTGTGTCAGTCACCTCGTCACGGACCAGACCCCGAGTAGGATAATCGGTTGAACAACACCTTAACCAACACAGGATGCCTACACGAAGTCTGTTGGTTAAGGCTGGTGCAGGGCTTCAGCGGGAGACATCAGCGTACCTGCTTCGTTTTTCTGCGCCAGAAGTCGGCGGAGGCGTACATGATGGACCCGCGAGACACACCAGGATACCGACTGCATCGCGCACTCAGCAACCTCAACAGCATCGATATCGAGCAACTGGACTCTCCCGACCGAGAGCGAGTCGTTGAGGCCACGACGCTTCTGGAACAAGTAGGACTGCTCACTCGGCCAGGTACTTCGGAGAAAGCAAACACCAAGGCCGAATCCTGAGGAAAGGCTCGGTCGAACAGCACCGATTTAGCCTCTCTCTCAATCGGTTCTGTTGGAATCCTCTGACTTTGTCGACAGCATTATTTTCTCGGCTACAGCAGTAGTGACAGTGACCCTCCATACGAGACGCCGACTACTCGCGACCATCGGGGCCGCCAGTAGCGCCGCCCTCGCCGGCTGCTCAACCGAGCGGTTCGGCGGAGGCTGGCCCCGAACTACTGAGACGACAACTGACCCGATTCCCGGTGAGGAACGCGGCTGGGCGCAGTTCGGTCGCACACCCGGTCATGCGGGGTTCGCCCCCGAGGTCCGGGTTGATGATCCCGACCCGGTCTGGTCGGTCAACTTCGAGGGTGGCCTGACCTCCCCGGCCGTGGTCGAGGATCGAGTGTTCGTTCACGCCGGGCCAGCCCCGGAGTCGGGCGAAGCTGGCACAGTGCTCGCCCTCGACGGGGGCGGCGAAGAACGCTGGCGGCGGACGCTGCCGGGTGGAGGCGGCGGGTCATCTGGGTGTCCCCCGGTCGTCCACCGCGGCTCTGTGTACGTCGGCGGCCTAGATGGGGTGTACGCGCTCGACGCCCGCGACGGGAGTCCGCGGTGGAGTCGGGAAACTTCCGGATCGGTGAACGAGGCAGTCCTCGGCCGCGATGATCGGGTATTCGCCTCTACTGGTGAGACGCTGCTGGCGCTCGACACGCGCGGCCAAGAAGGCTGGACCTACACCACCGGCGACGACCGATTCTCGACGGCCGCCCCCGCGGCTGGCAGCGGCTACGTCCTCTACACGACACGGGTGCTTGGGAGCGTCGTCGCCATCCAGCCCGGCACTGTTGGGGACCCGCTGACGGAGTGGCGGTACGCACCCGGAGAGACCGACTTCGACACCCCAACCGTGGTCGATGGCGACGCATACATCCCTGGCGACCGGCTCCACGCGCTGTCGGCCGCGACCGGGGAGGTTCGCTGGACGGCCCCCGTACGATCGACAGCCGGCGTCTCGACCGACGGGGACCGGCTCTACCTCCCGATCGATGACGGGGCGCTGGTGGCGCTCGACACCGCGGATGGCACCGAGCGCTGGCGTGTCTCCCTTGCCTCCGAGGAGGGCGTCTTCCTCCGGACTCGCCCGCTCGTGACCGAACGGTCTGTCATCGTCACTACTGAGAAGCCGGGACTTGATGAGCCGGCGAACACGTTCGCCGTCGACCGCCGGAACGGGGAGGTCCGCTGGCAACGCGAACAACCCGGTAACATCGGCTACGACGCGGTCGCAGCGGGCGGACGGCTCTACGTTCCGGTCCTTTGGGACTTCACCCTCGACAGAGAGAGCGGCGGGACACTAGTGGCACTGGCCAACTGAGCCGGGTCTCGCAACAGCGAGTCCGTCAGCATCGCACACGAGCTTTGTCTGGATCGAAACGTCAGGAGAAATGGTGAGTCCGACGCGTTCACGGGATGGACGTGCCACGTTCGCTTCGCTGCTCTTCGACAGCAACGAGGAAAGCAAAGAGCTAGAGAGCGCTCGCAGTGCTGGAAGGAGTACAATATGTGGAAAGTACAAGTGTGACATTCCCGATACGAGCGCTCTATTCAGCACCGTCTCAACGGATTGTCATGGAAGGTCTATTTCAACAGAGCTTCGCAGTCGATTTTATTCCCCCCGAAGGGGTGCGGGGGTAGGAAAGTGCCCTCGAGGACTAACAATGGCAACACTCCAAGCAGCGACGGCGTCGACCGGCGCGACCGTAACCGATGCACAGGCAGTCCGCCAGCTCTGCGAAGCACATTGCTTCGGGACCCTGAATTGGGAAGTAGACGAAGAAGGAGAGCTCATCATCTGGGGCTACGACGCCTTCGAGATCTACGAAACTCGTGAGGATGGACTTCCAGACTACGAAGGTGGTCTCGTCACTCACGAATTCCTCCGAAAGCTGGCCAACTATCTCGAATCCGGTGAAGAACTCGACATCCAGACCGCGGGGTACACGAAGTGTCGGTTCCCGGTTCTGGCGAAGCGATACGTGGTTCGCGACGGCGAGGTCCTCTACGCGGACCTCAGCACCCTCAAAACGATAGAGGAGTAGCCGAAAATCAGTCTCCCCGCGAGATGCGAAGGTCCTGTTTTTCGAGGGCTGAATGACTGAGCCCTCAGGGCTTCGTGATTTAATGTCTGAACAACCATCGAACGATCCGTTTGAGGAGTGTGAGCTGAGCCCAGACGCGATTCTTGGCACTCACACCTTCGAAGACGTACTATTCACAGACGAGACGGAAACACCCGTGAATGTGTTGAACGGTGAGACGCCAGCACATTCGCAAGCAAGCGTCGACGAAGCTCGAGTCTTCGCCGCCGGAATCGACAGTGACACGCCGCACATCGCACTCCCGGCATCAGTCGAAGCGCAAATCGAAACAGCAAGCAAACCCTACACAGCTGCTGCCTTCTTCCACTTCAAGGCGACCGGGTCGCTCAAGCGACATCGTGCATACCACGCCGCCTATAACTCGGATACGTTCTCAGTTGAGTTCGAGGCCGACTACGAGAGCGGAGACCTGACGATCAGCGTCGAGGAGGAGGACTGCCAGTCGGAGATCGAGAACGTCTAGCCAGCATCGTCAGTACTATTTTTTGAGCGCCGGCGATGGGTGCCGGCGCATCACGTAGCGAGGCAGTGTGCAGTCGCGTGCGTCGGCAGACGAAGGTGAAAACCGATGCACATGGTCATTTACGCACTGGTAGAGGCATCGACACAGAACGACGCGTTGGCCACTGGGAAGACGGTGTTCGACCGACTAGTGGGAGCGGATCCACATTCATCCGCCGTGTTCGACTACTATGTGTCCTTCGACGAGGAGAACACGACGGTTGCGGGCAAGGCTCGATGGGGCGATTTACCGGCCGCATCCCCCGTTGACTCGGACGATGGACAGGACCTACTCGACCAAGGGTGGGAAGCGACGAAAGAAGAGTTCGAGCGCAATCTCGAACGGGTGAAGGAAGCCATCGACGAACTCTCCGACGAGGAAATCATGCGCGATGAGAACCTCTCTCGGCACGCGTTCCACCAGGTCGGTGCGTACGACGGGCCATCGGTGTTCCTGTACGATCAGCACGCGACCGGCATCCGCCATCGTGGACAGCTGGATCGACTCCTCGAAGAGAGTGAAGACCTCTGGATCGTCCCCGCCGACGTCCACTTCTAACCGATGCCCCGAATCACAAACTGGACACGGGAGAGTCGAACGCCGTCGCTCGCGTATCGAAACACCGAGACTGGAGCCCGAGCCGTTCTCCACCGTGGACCGGACTCCTACCGGTACAAGTGGCGAGCAGCAATCCTCGTCGACGGCTATCCGGTCTGGTCACGTGGCTTCGAGACGAAGCAGGCGACAGTCTTTCGGGACACTCTTCGAGACAGACCAACCCCCAAGTTGAGCTGCCCTGAGTGCCCGAATGACGACGTTCTCGTCGGTGAGAAGGCAGCTGACGGGGCGAACGTACAGCGCTGGTTCGACTGCCCCGGCTGTGGCTACGAAGCTCGTTCGAAGATCGTCTACGCTGCAGAACGCTGAAGCCACAAGACGTCCAGCGGTCGCGTTTTTCTGGGGCAGGAAGGGTGGCCCGAATCACACGGGCCAGATCCACAAATGAGCCTGGACGTCATCGACCGCCACAGCGAAGCACTGTTCGAGTTCCTCTGGTGTCCGGTCTGCGGGCACGAGGTGTTCAGCCACATCCCCTTCGAGGGCGTGTTCTGCAAGCACTGCAACACACAGGTGGAACTCCAAGAACCGCAAGAGGACCGTGGCTACGAGGAAGCTGTCCTCGCCTGCTTCGATACCGACACGACCTGGAATCTCCACGTCGACGAAAAACTTCGACGCGACCTGCCTGACGGATCGGCGAGGGTGAAGATTCTCGGCGCACCGGGTGACTACGAGATCGACTGGTGGAGTCCCGAACCCAGCGAGGACTGGGAACCGGTCAAGCACGGTGAGTTCGACGACATCGACGAGCCAGACGAGGTGTCACATCTGGCTTAGGGATGTTCGCTCCAGCATTCAGATAGTGAATCAACAGATCATTAGAGACTGCGGTCGCAGATCGCATTGACGAATCGTTGTTGAATCGAGTTTCGTCAACCTAAATCACGAAGCGTATTTATAGGTATGGCACTTACAGTAGACATAGATGCTCACTAAGGCCGGACTCGCCGTCATCGGCGCGTTGAGCACCGGCCGGGAAGCAACAGCAGCTGATCTCGCGATGGAAACCGAGTATTCGCAGACTCATCTCTACGACGTACTCGACGAGCTACTCGAATCGGGGTTGCTCGCCGAACACCGTGGGGCAAACAACCAGCGGGAGGTCTCCCTCACAGACCACCCAGTCGTCGAAGCGTACCGGGCCCTTCGATCCGAACTCGGACACGTTGAATGGCCCGACCTTCTCTCGCCGGCTACACTCCGGGTATGCTGGTATCTCGACGAGCCCCGACGTGTGTCTGAGATTGCCGAGCGACTCAAGATTACTCGGCAAGGCGTCCACAAGGCGCTGTCACCGCTCAAGCATCGCGCGATGCTATCCCCCTCCGGCCCAGAGTACGCGTTGAGTGAGGACCTCTCGCCGCTTCTGACGTTCGCTCGTGCAGTCGTCCGGCACGAGCACCGCTCGCGCGTCCGAGGACTTGCACCGAGTGCGACCGTCGAATGGTGTGATCCGAAGCGAGCACTCGTCCGCGTGCAGACAGCCGAGGATACAGAGGCACTCGAGGCCGCCACCGACTGGCAACTGACCGGGCTTGCTCGGTTTGCAGAGTACGGCCTGCAATTCTTCCTCGCCGGCGAACCCGCGTTCTGGTATGCGCCCGACGAGGAACTCACACCGGGCGAAGTGGTGTGTCACACGCTCGCCCTCGATAGCGGCTCCCGCCGGGTTAGCTATGCAATGTTGTTGATCGAGGCGTTAGATATCGACCAGGAAACGCTCACAGACACGGCAACGTGGTACGATCTGGAAACCACGGTCGCTGCGATGTACCAGGCACTTCAGGAAGGGGTCGAAGACTCGGACGAGATCCCTGTCGTCCTTCCAAGTGAATCAGAATTTATGGCGCTCAAAGAGCAGTACGGTGTAGTATGACGGTATTCAAAGGTGGCGAGGCGATCAAAGAATTCCTCGAGGAGTTCGATAGCTGGCTGTCGGAGTCCGTGACGGTCTATCTCCTCGGCGGATCTGCGATGACGGTCCGGGGATTGAAAGACCAAACCGAAGATATCGATCTTGCGGTAGGTGTTGTTTCTGAGTTCGAACACGTCTATCAGACGCTCACGTCACAGGGATTCACGGTTGTCGATGAACCAACAGAGTCGTTCGAGGGCGTCGGAAAAACCGTCGAACTGCATCACGACAAGCGCGGGTTTCGAATCGATATCTTCGAACAGCAAATCGTCGGGAAAGTCTGGATCACAGACCGGATGCGCGACCGGGCCGAAGAGTTCTGGACCGGGAGTTTCGTAACAGCGTTCATCCTCTCGGATGAGGATATGTTCCTGCTGAAAGCGGTTTCCGGCGGTGATCTAGCGAGTGGCCGTCGACGCGACATCGAAGATATGCGGAAATACGCCCAGCGTGGGCTGGACTATGAGTTGATTCTCACTGAGATCGACGAACAGCGACCGTTCAATACCGGCACGACTGAAGCACGGCAGATTCGTGATCGTTCGCATCCCCTATTCACTATCGAGATGGCAGTAAACTCACTGTCGGGGCTCCCAAACAAGTTCACCGCTCGTATCGCAGAGTTCGCGACGGAGTTCGAGGTCGAATATACCGTTCTGGGTGCTGTTGACGATGGGATCGACAACGTCGAAGTACTTCGAGATAGAGTTCTCGCGAATGTGCGAGCACTTTCGGACGACCAGGAAGACACCGTCGATGAAGCGATTGATCGACTAGTCGCAAAGCAGATTCTCGAGCGCGACGGAGATACAGTTCGACGCCGCTGAGCAGGTACTACATGTTTGAGTACAGACTTAGATGATGCCGCCACCCGCGAGCAGGACAATAACCGCCAGAAGCGCCACGACCACACTCCCTCCGGCCAGTAGCCTGTTCTCCATCGCTTTCTCGTGGAGGGGCATCGCCGCGTACTCCTCGCGGAACGCCTTGAGGTTCTGTTCGTCGTAGAAGTACTTCGTCTTCAACGCAAATCGCTCGGTGACCGCACACCCCGTACACACCGGCTCCTGCTCAAGCCGTTCGGTCTTGCTATGACTGTCGCAGGAGATTGCCCCGCAGTTCGGACAATACGTGTACGGCTCGTCGACGCCGCTCGTGTCACAGTGGACGCACCGATGGATCCCGTCCTCGGCGGTCACTCTGGACGGACCCGCTGCGTAGTACTCGTAAGGATAGGTGTACTCCTGAAGGTCAGTGGTGTGCCGAACCTCGGGGAGATACACCGGCTCGATCGTCTGGACGGAGATGTCCGAGCGGTTCGGCTCGCAGGTCTTGTTGTATGTGACGTTGTTGTCGCCGGTGTAGGTCACCGTCGTCGTGTGGTGCTGCTGGAGCCGCTCGACGGCCCACTCCTTGTACTCGGTCTGCGTCTGGCCGAACCGGTTCTCCTCGACGTCGTCGAACACTGCTCCGAACTGCTCGGCGTCGAGATCGACCGTCGCATGGAGGTTCTCGGTGACCAGCGTCCCGACGTCTTCGTCGACGACCTGCGGCTGCCCGCGTTCGGCGTGGACGACGAACCGCGTCCGGTCGTTGATCCGGTGGATGACACCCACCGACGTCTCGAAGACGGCGTTCGTGTCCGCGGTGACCGCGACCACTGGGCGGAACGTCACCGCCGAATGTGGTTCCGGGAGGTCGGCGCTCTCGATGTTCTCGATGTCGCGAAATGCCACCTCGACGGCCGCGTCGACGTCGGCGGCCGGATCGTAGGGACGTAGCGTCTCGTCGCAGAGAATCTCGATGCGGCCGTTGTAGAGGTCGAGGCCGATCTCGTCGGCGATCTCCCGGAGGTCCTCGCCATCGAGCAGTTCGATTGCGTGTGGGTCGTCGTTTTGCTGGAGGCGGTTTGCGTACTCCTGAGCAGGGTTCGTAAACCGGCCGGTCGTGACGACCATCCCGCGTTTGGGGCCGTCGAAGTCGAAGGTCGCTATGGCGGAGTGGAGCTTCTGGACGACGGGGCGTCCGACCGTCCCCGTGTGCTTACACTCGACGATGATCGCACGCCGCGTTCCGTCGACGACCTCCTCCATAAGGACATCGCGACCCTCGTCAGCCGTGCGGTCGGCCTGGCGGACGTTCTCGTAGCCGAGGTTACGGAACACGTCCTCGATCACATCCTCGAACTCGAACCCCGAGAGATCGTCCAGTACAGCCATTCCGAATTATGTGGACAGTACGTTGCAACTGTCAAATACGTTGCCGAACGCAGCCTCGTGTTGTTTTTGAACCCCCGAGAGGGGTGCGGGGGTGATCGAACGAACCTCCCGCGAACCAACCTATGAGTGGAATCAGCGACCCACGCTCACACGTACAGTCACGGACCTCGGCTGATCCCGACGTCATCTACGTCGGTTACCGTCGTCGAGGCCATGCCATCGTCGAGAAGCAATCGGAGCAAGAACAGCTCACGCCAGAGCGGAGTCTCGAGCTGGCGGATCACAGTCCCTCGGGCTTCGAATGGGGATATGGTGGCAGCGGGCCGGCCCAACTCGCACTCGCCCTCCTCCTCGACTACACGGATGACGAAGCGTTCGCCCTCGATCACTACCAGGAATTCAAAACCGAGGTCGTGAGCCAGCTGGACTGCGCTGGGTCCAGTGAACGCTGGCGACTCACCGGGCGCGAGATCGACGCAGCCCTTCACGAAACATCCAGAGAGCCGGTCGCACCGTCAATCTGAATCCTAATCACCGAGAGTAACTCATGTCAGAACACACCCCACCATCTCGTGCAGATGACGAATCGACCAAAGCCAGTGAACAGTCGACACGAACGGAGTACGTCGAACGCAGTGACGTCGGCGTCTCCCTCACCGTGAAGCTTACTCGCGGGACTGGCACCCGCGATCAGGACAAAATCGTGGCCAAAGCGAAAGGCAAGACTATGGAAGACGCTCGCGAGGACATGGAGATTCTTCGGGAGTACATCCATGATCTCGCAGAGGACGCTCGTCAGATCCAACCCAAGGAAGAAGACGGGTAACGGAGAGGGCTGTTTTTTGTCGCCTCAGTAGTGGCGGAGGCGATCACCAGTGAGCAATCCAGATATTCAATCGGCTGACGCAAGCGAGCTTTCACCAGAACAACGGCTCGAGCCCCCGAATACGCGACTCATCAACGCAGGTATCGTGACGATCAACGATATGGAGACCCTTCAGGAGTGTGTTGCCTACGAGAACGCCCACCAGAATCGGCCACAGATTCTGCGACGCCTCAAGTCGAAAGCCGACGAGCTGCGTGAGGATGAGGAGTGAGCTCCGCTCTTAACCAACATTCCACGAGTTGAAGCGCACAGTGTTGGTTAATAGAGGGTATCCCGGTTTATTGAGCCCCTGAAGGGGCGCGGGGCGGCCAGCAGCGGCCTCGCGAGTTCATTCATGTCCCTCGATTTGAGTACAGACTCCAGCACGGCTAGCGACATCGCTGCCGCCAGACAAGCAGACCAGATAGCGTTCCTTCATCGAGTGCCGTTCACCCTGGATGCCTATAAGCTCGGTTTCCTTCCGGGCTTTCGGGAGGACTGTGGATATCAAGAGACGCAGTATCAGAACCTCAGCATCCCCGTTGGAATGCTCGACAACGACTTCCGGAATCCCGATCTGGAGCGGTTCGTCGACCGCTTCTTCGAGTACGAACCAGAGGTCGGGGTCATCGGCGACGTCGACGAAATCGACGACGTCGACGCCCACGTCGCTGCTGCTCGTGAGATCCAAGCGAGCTATCCCGAGGCCGAGCTCATCGTCGTTCCGAAGTCGCGGGCGGTGATCGACGCGATACCCGAGACCCTCGTCCTCGGGTATTCACGGGGATACGCCGACCGCCTGGCCCACGAGTTCTCCGACCCTGCCGATTGGAGAGGGCGGCGCGTCCACATCCTCGGCGGGAGTCCGCCCAAGCAGCTCGACGCCATTCGACAGTTAACCAGACCGACACTCACCGACGAGCCACCAGCCGACATCGTGGGCGTCGACTGGAACGGACTCCATCGCGGCGCGCAGTTCGGCGAGTTCTGGACGGCCGACGGCTGGGACGACAGCGGTCGCGACGCCGACCACGTCACCGTGCGAAAGACGGTGCGCCACAGCCTCGCTCGCGTCCGTGAGTTTTGGAGGACCCACGGAATCTGGCCCGAAACGACACCGCAAGACGAGGGCCTCGACATCGAGTACGAAGGGCCGAGTCCTGCCGATCTCGAACACGCCGCCTGTACTGAGTGCGGGACGAACGTCTGGCGAACTCGCCGCGGCCCGTACGTCGCCGAATACGATACTGGCGCAATCTGTGGATACTGCAGCTACGAGTGCTACTTCAGCCACCGTCACCGGAACAACCTGGAGGAGATCGCCGGCGATCAGAGCGTCTACCTCCCGCCGGCGTGACTTCGCGACCTGTTTTTCGTGCCCCAGAGAGGGCGAGGGCTCCATCAAGAGTCCTCAGAGGTGATTCCAGTGAGTCAACAACAGAGTCCCGACAACGTCTCGATCGACGAGATCCCGGTCGATATCGACACCACGCAATCAGCGGAGGTCGAACCTGTCGATATCCCCGACGAAATCGAATCCATCACCCGTGGGCTCGCCGGTGAGCAGCCGCCGACGAATCCGCTGGTCGTGCTGAAAGCGGCCCGGTGGTGGTACATTCACGGCAAGGGCGGCACGGATCCCGCCTTTCGATGGGCTATCGAGTGGGCGCGGCACCTCGCGACCGACACGCCCAGCGACGTTGAGCGCTTCGACGAGTTCCTCGAGTACCTCGTCACGGTCGGCTTCGCTGACGAACCCCACGAACTCCGGTAACCGCGAGAGCGGTTTTTTGTGCGCCCCAGAGGGGGTGCGGCGCGTCCTGAACAGACGCAGTCGCCGTGAACTTGATTCGGTGAACACAATGGCTACGACTAGTACCTCGTCGGTCTCCTTCGAGGAGACCGACACGCGAGACGACGAGATGAACAGTACGATCGAACAGTGGATCGACGAGCTCGTCGCCGGCGTCGACGACGCGCAGGCCAGCGAAGAGTTCCAGGAGTGGCTCGACGTCCAGAGTCGCTTCCACGACTACTCCTACCGGAATACGCTCCTCATCAAGCGCCAGTATCCAGAAGCGAGCCGGGTGGCGGGCTACCGGACGTGGCAGGAGGAGTTCGACCGCCACGTCACGGAGGGCGAGTCGGCCATCTGGATCTGGGCACCGATCATCACGAAACAGTGCCCGGAGTGCGAGAACTCGCCGAGCTACCACGAGAACAGTGACTGTGACTACGACGAGACACCGCCTGAAGAGTGGTCGAAGGGACTCGTTGGATTCAGACCCGCATCGGTGTTTGACATCTCCCAGACCGACGGTGAGCCGCTCCCCGACCTCGACACAGAGGCGACCGGGGACGCCGGCGACCTTGTTAGCCAATTGACCGACGCTGCTGACGAGATCGGCGTGACGGTGCGGATCGTTCCAGCCGAGGAGTGGACGCACGGGGAGGCGAAGGGTATCTGCGAGCAGCTGAGCCTCGTCGACGTCCAGCCGCTCGTCGAGGTGCGCGATCGGGAGAACGAGGCCGACCTCGCGCGGACGCTGATCCACGAGTACGCCCACGCCTTGCTCCACTTCGACGTCGACGACGACACCGAGCGGTCGAAACGCGAAGTCGAGGCCGAAGCCGTCGCGTACGTCGTCGGGCGCTACTGCGGACTCGACACCAGTGGGTCGGCATTCTACCTCGCAGCCTGGGAGTCGGACGATCCCGAGGTCGTTCGCGAGCGGCTTGGACGGATCAGTCGGACGGCAGAGGAACTCATCGACGTGCTCGAAGAGCCACCTGCTCGCTAAACTGGTTAACCAACAGATTGCTGGGATCTCCCTCTTTCGTTGGTTAAGTTTTCTGCGCCCGCAGAGGGGCGAAGGCGCATTCTCACCTCCGTCGAGAGCGTCTTAATTTCTGTCAAGGGCGTATTCCACGGGGCGCAGAAAACTACAGACAGCGGTGAGGACAGCCTAGGTACCGACACATCGTCGTTAGTGACCACAGCTGCGTGATGGCCACTCACGACTCACAGTCAGGCACCCGCCTCGGAGAAGTACTTCCACTCTGCTTGCCCGAACTATAAGCCACAGAGTCTCTAATTTTGAAGAGAGGGAGCAAAGCTGGGTCAGTCTCACCGACCGGACCAGCTCTAAAGCAGTGTCACACGCTCCCTCTCTCCCTCGAAGTAGCCCGTGAACTCGTGAGAATGACACCTGATGACCCAGAGACAGTCCGTGGCGACTGCTCGTTCTGCGGCGAGACAGTCACGGGTAGGCACGCAATCATCCACTATGAGACTGCTGGCGGTGACCCGTGCGTGTGGGCCGAATGTCCAAGCTGTGGCGAGATCGTTGACCCCACCAATGCTCAGTAAACAGTTCATTCAACAGATCGTCAGGCTTGACTCGTCATCGACAGCGCACCACGAGTGCCGTCACTGTGGATACAGCGTGGAGAAGGACGTCGCTGAATGTCCACAGTGTGGCTCTCACGAGATTGCGGCCTACGACCTGGAGTAATTGCTGAAGGGCTCACAGTTGGTGGAAGGAGTCCAATACCTTATGTAGCATCTGAGGGCTAAAGTGGCTCCAATTGTTACATAAGGCATGGAGCAGCCGTCACCACCCACCTCGCTCCCGAAGTATCTCGCGGAAGGGCTCCCAAAGCAGGATACAGAGACACTCTACGAGATACAGAGCTACGTTGAGTCACTCATCGAGTATCGCGACCAGTCAGTTGACGCCGACGAACTGCCCGAGGCTGCCGAGCCCGTCGACGAGCCCGATAGCGGGGACAACGGAACCGTCGTCAAAGAGAAAGTCACCTGTGGCGACGACAGTTGCAAGTGCGCCAGCGGAGATCCCGCGGATATACACGGCCCGTATCTCTATCGCTATTATCGTGAAAATGGGACGATGAAATCGGAGTACATCGGGAAACCAAGAAGTGAGTAGCGGTGAGTCGGTCGACGTAACGAGGAGAACACGCCACGGTCGACGTCGACTAACGAGCATCTCGGGGAGAGATACGCTTTTCACTGTACGCACACCTAGATAACGGTATACGATGAACTGGGACAGTGAGCGAGAGATGGCGAAAGACGTCGAGGAGAACGAGGAACTGTACGAGGCGCTCGCAGACAACGACACCGACGACGACGAGTAATCAGCGATACTCTTCAGGAAGGACCTCGCCGAAGAACTGAAGCCAGACGCGATACAGTTCGTCTTTTTCATACAACCCGTCGAGATGGATGGGAGGTATCTCTCTTCGAACGTCGTGTGACTCAGCCCGTACCCGTTTGACCCGCTCCGTCGACCATTCTCCCGGTTCCATCCCGTTGTCACGGAGCAGCTTTCGCAATGTAACGATCGCAGTACGGTGGTTCGCATCCGGGAAGAAGTGTTTCCCTACGAGCGCGTGTATCCAGAGCGCGCACTGTTCGGGAAGCGGCCGATCAGTTGGGAACTCCTCGAGAACCCGTTCGAGATCGCCGTTTCTCACTCGCCAGATCTCCTTTCGCTGTTCAAGGAACGACTCGTCGTGTGGATTGTCGTAGTGATGGCCGTCTGCTCTCAGAAATTGCGTATTCCGGAATTTGAAGTTCTCCGGCTCGATCGACGAAAGATCCGTGATACGAGGGGCTGGATCCGTCGAGTCTGTCATTCGTTACACACCCCAACTCATTCGATCTACATTACTTGTGGGGGGGACATGCGTATCCGGTTCCTCATCAGCTATCTAGCCTCGCAGAAAACTGCGTTCAATAGTCGGAGATATCCGACTGAAGCAGATTGTTATCGTCGGCTGTCGACTGGATGATGTTCGCGAGCTCTTCAAAACGTGTCGTTTCGACGGGACATCAAGCTCGTATTCGTGATACCGACCAGCTGAGAGCCCCTCGTTCCGTTCATAGAGGTTGATCAGTCCGAGCATATTCATATCCGAGAGGTGGTCACGGACACGACGTTCACTCACGCTATCAGCGTCGAGACGGCCGCAGATCTTCACGTATCGCTCGTAGAGATCACGGGATAGAACAGGATCTCGTACACACCCCCAATTGTAAGTGTTCTACCGAGCGCCGACCCCCATATTGTAAGAGTTCACGGTCGCTACACACCCCCAATTGTAAGTGTTTGACTGGTGGTCCGCTCTCCAGATTGTAAGTGTATCTGGTGCTTACAGACCGAGCTTTGTCTGAATATCGCTACGTGTGTCAACCTCATACGTGTCTAGGAACTCCTCGGCGCTGTCACCGAAGAGATTTTCGAAGCGGTCCATATTGTAGAGCGTCTCGATGACAACTCGTGGCTCATCCACAATCGAATAAATATACGACCGCCCGCCACGACGACCGAGATTCACTTCTTCCGTTTCGAGAAGCCCAAACATATCAAGCGTGTCTAGATGATCCCGCACACGGGATTCAGAAAGCACATCGATATCGAGGCGATCGCAGAGATCCTTATAGAACGAATAGATGGTTTTGACTTTGGCGTCCGTACTCTGGTCGACATCAAGAAACGTCGTTGCAACCAACACAGTTTGCATTTGGACAGTCAGGCGATTGGTAACGATCCGCTCAGTATTCGCCCGGTCTACTTGCGAGCGGGCGATCCGAACGTGTTCTTCAACAACATGGTCAGCGTCCTCGTGACGAGCTATGTCGCCAGCAGTTTCCAAAAGATCAAGTCCCATTCGTGCATCACCCGTGTCTTGGGCGGTGAAAGCTGCGCACAAGGGAACAACGTCGTCACTAAGCACGTTCTCGTAGAAAACTAAATCTGCGTAGTAGTTCAAGATCGTTCGGAGTTCATTTGCGTCATACGGCGAGAACTGAATCTCTCGTTCGGTTAGTGTGGATTTGACCCGGGGCGAAAGGCTCTCACGGAATTTGAAATTATTACTAATGCCGATAATGCCTACCTTTGCGTGCTCAAGTTCGCCCATCGCATTCGCTCGAGGGAATTCATAGAGGAGCTCCTCATCTTCGCCGAGCTTGTCGATCTCGTCGAGGACAACAAGAATACTCCCCCCAAGTTCGTCGAGCGCGGTATAGATACGATCCCAGAGTGTATCTGGGTGATGACCTTGCTTGAACGTCTTTTCTGAGTAGAGTTCGTTGGCGAGGTGGGTGATGACTTTGTAGGTCGTATCTCGCTTATTACAGTTGATGCTAAAGACAGTAAGGTTCACCCCGGCCTCTATGGCGTCAGCCTCAAGATACTCAGTTACCTTATGAGTCGTTGCAGTTTTCCCGACGCCTGTCTGGCCGTAAATAAACACGTTAGGCGGCCCAAAGCCATCAAGTACGTCTTGTAAAGCCGCAGCAAACGTCTTGATCTCCTCGTCCCGTTCAAGGATCTCTTCAGGATGATATGCCTCTTCAAAGGGCTCCTTCGTCTGAAAGATATCGTTTGCACCCTTGAATGGCGAGTCCATATCACGTCGTGTTAGGCAACGTACTTGAAACCCCACCTTGTAAGTGTTGTAAGTGTTGTATCTGTTCCTATCTGTCTTCAACACCCCCACCCCGGATTGTAAGTGTTCCATGAGTCAAAACGGTAGGACCGGTTCTGCACGAATGTCAACCCACTGTCTTGTTGTCGGAACTACTTCTATCTGTATTATATTATATATGGTTATGGGTAGAGGTAGTATAGCAGGGTATAGTTAAAGCTAGAAATTTCACATAACTCGGCTCTTAAGCGTGTGTTTACACTTACAATTAGGGGTGTGTATATGGAGCTATTCACCCGGCTTTTATATAATACATCTCTGGGCAGTATGTCCCCCAGGGACCCTAACAGTCGTGAGAACACTTACAATCCGGGGTGGGTGGGGTCACACTTCGAGAGTAGTGTGAAGCAGACAAACCGTTGTAGGTGTGCGACCATTCGTGTCTAGTGTGTAGCTCCACAGAGAATGTTAATGCGGCACGGGATATCATTTCTCGTGGTCTGGTCGTCAACCCCATCGCTTGCGTTCCAAGAGTGTACGCATTGTAAGCGGTCAAATGTAAAGGGCTAATGGCGTGAAACCAGCTGATAGAGCTACTCATTTTTATGTATCCTGTATGATACTAGGTAGTCAGCGTTCGATACTCCCGATCCAATAGCGTACGCTATGGAAATTCGTAGCCACAGTTCGGACAGAAGGTTTCGTCGCCATCCAGCAGAGAGAGACACTCAACGCAGAGACGGTTGCTTGGATCGGTGGCAATATCCTCTAGGAAGTCCATCGCAGTCTGTGACGCAGCCCCTGGCCGATAGCCGTCAGCGTAGCCCGGCAGTGTTGAGGCCCATTGGACAGTTCCCTCATCATCGACTACCGCAACGTTTCCAGCGATATCGAGTTTCCTGTAGCGTTTGAACGCCTCTGACGGTGTCTGGTCGATAGTTTGGTTCAGAGCACGGTTGCGTTTAAGATCGCGCTCGTAGACCTCTTCGGGCGTCGAGTATCGTATTTCGCCTGGGAAGTCCGTGATCGGCCCGTGCTGCTCGTCGATCCGGTCGATCTCGACAGCGATGCCGTGCGTATCATACAGCGTTCGGAAGAGCCGTAGCGTATGGTCGTGCCATTCTCGGACGTCCGAATCAGCGTAGTAGCGGAGAATCATGTGTCCTGCTCAGTGTTTTCTGCGGCTGCGATGCGGTCCGAGAGGCTTTGGGCGAGCCACTCGTTGGCGAGTTCGCTCGCATAATCAACCATCTGTTGATGGCTCATCCCCTCGGTTTCGAATGATTTGTAAACGTGCCATTGTTCCGCGCCTGGATCAAAGACAATCACATGTGTCTTCGCTTCCATATCCAGCAGGAACGCTTCGATCGTGCCAGGGGATGATCCCGGAAAACCCATAGCTCCGCGAATTTTTGGGTTGTCGTTTTCGCCAATCTGCTTCACGATGTCGTCGGTAATGGGTTGGCTCGGAAGCGACGAGAGAAACGAAGGTGAGGTTTTTGGACCATCGATCATATGCGACGATTCGTGGAGAAATATCTTGAATCCGTGGACTCAATCGTATCTTCGTGTCTTATCTCCGTCGTCGAAACCGAGAAGTGACTTTCACCCTCTGATGACGAATTGATCGATAATCTCTGTGAGCAACCTCAGACATTTAGCATCCGACTGTCTCAGTACGAATATGTCGTTTCGGGTCAGCTGGCACAATCTCCTTGAGCGGTTGGATGAGCTCCCGGAAGGAGCCACGTTCCGAACCCCACTCTCGAACGACCGGTTTCAGATCACTGGCGTCCAGGAACACCGTGTCATCATCAGGTTCACAGACAGCGGTGAGTCGCGACCTCTTCTAAAAGATCAGTTCGAGACGCTATATCGGCGGGTCTCTGACTCTCACGACGGATTTGACCTCGACCGACTCCCACCCGATGCGGATCCATACCCGACGGTGTTGAGTCTCCATCCACGATTCGAGGTGAACGACGACCGAGGTGTGATTATCGAGACCGAAGAGCCAACCACCTCACTGTTACTTGATGAGGACCCTTCCTCTGTGCCTGATCCTGCTCTCGACGAACGAGCGGTGCCAGATCTCGACGTCTACGCGGATGCGCTCTTGCTTGTCGACGCGCTTGAACGCCACGAGGTGGAGGCGCTCGAAGATGTCGAGACAGGGACGCTCATCGACCTGTATACCTTGCTCTCGGATGTCCAACGGGATGCCGACGATCTCCGCAAGGAAATTGCTGACACGCTCTTAGACCGACTCCATCACGACCGCCCTGTCTCGGGATCATACGGCTCGGTCCAGCGGACTGCTCGGACGAATCGCTCGCTCAAAGATGACGACGAAGTGCTGGACACGCTCCAATCAGCTGGGATCGACCGTGACCGGGTGGTGAGCGTTGACCGCGGGAAAGTTGACGATGCCCTCGAGGTGACTGATGTTGCTGAAAGCGATGTCTACGAGACTGAAGAAACCGAGTACGTTCGGAAAGCCGAGGTGGACGAAGATCGAAAGGAGACACGGCTCCAGGGCCTCAAAGACCAGCTCGCGGCGAGCGATTCCGACGGCGTCGACCAGCTTCGCGATGAAGTCGAAGAGCTCGAATTGCGGATCGAGGAACTGACTGAGTTCAAGTCTGGACAGTCGTATCACACGCCATCGAGATCGGACCGGTGAGCTGGTCCAGTGACGTGACGATGGGGGACACGTTACGGTTGACGTCGGCCCTGACGTGGGTGTTCCCGCTACCGACCAAGAGTATCAACCCAGTTGGACGACCAGTTTTCTCACGTACTGCTCACAATCGTCTGCTGAACTCTACTTGATATCACAGTGAACGGATTCGAGTCTGAAAGAAAGATCTAAGCCATATACAGAATGGAAAATGGGATATGGCGCAGTTGTCTGCGTATTCCAAGGATCTGTACGAGCTGGTCGCCGCGCTCGACGACCGTGGAGTCCTCCGACCCGGTGAACGCGAAGCATGGGAGGAAGGAATCGACGATGCCGACGAGATAAGCGAGCTGAGAACAATCGAGGAAGCGCTCCACAAAGCGATGCTTGATCGCGAGGGTGTCAACGAGGTCGTCAGCAAGCACACAGCAGAGCGGACGCAGGCGTTTGTCTAACGGTCAACGCGAGTACCTCGAGGCTCTCCAGCACAGATGGTTTATCCGTCTGATGTGAGAATCGATGGTATGGGTGACCCGGATTCTCCAACCGTCTCGGTATCTCTCTCTGGTCCCACGGATATTCCAGCAGTTCTGAATCGGGCTAGCATCGATTACGTTAGTGTCCATGATCGCCGAGTCCTTGCTATCTATCAGACGGCGATTTTCAATGTGACAACAGATCCGGCTCAGATATCGAACGCACAAACACTCACGATCGAATGCTGGGAGACGCCGATACAATCCCACGCTGATGACCGGTCGAAACAAGAGCTTGTTCAAGACTTCACTGACGTATTTGACTCTGTTGAGGGCAATTGAGAGCATCACCTCGATAGCTCGACCCGATTAGCGCAATAATCCGGAGCATAGAAGACTACTAGCCAAGAGCAATAGAGTTGATGTCGACACGCCTCAATTGCGTCCGACAGTGGATCACTCGATCAAGCTAGCCGACTACCCAGACCACTCATTACCTCTAGCGATTGTTGACTACTATTCGCTTTTAGTTGGGTTCAGATCAATATAGTGGACGTCCGTTATATTATAAACCTGCAAAACGTGGGTGAATGTAATGACATATGAAAATCTTGATGGCGAACTGGTGAACGCTCTGCTCGGAGACGGTCGCGCCAGTCTCCGAAGTCTGGGGGAGGAACTCGACGTTTCTGTAACGACTGTCTCTAATCATCTTCGTGATCTCGAGGACGAAGGCGCAGTGCGAGGATACACACCAATCGTCGATTACAACAAGTTGGGTTATGACGTAACGGCCGTCCTTCAGCTCAAAGTCGAGGGGCACGCACTCCCGGAGGTTACTGAGAAACTTCGGCAAAAAGACCAGATAGTGAGCGTGTATGAAGTCACCGGCGATGCTGACATCATCGCAGTCGGGAAATTCACCGACACCGATGATATGAACGATCAGATCAAATCCATCCTCACTGACGCGGACATACGGGAGTCGAACACGAATGTCGTACTAAATGCGGTCACTGAAAACGAACAGTTCGAACTCGACGTCGAAGAGTAACGGGCCATCCGCCTTTGGCTACAGGTGAATGATCTCCCTGTGCGACCGACTGGTCACCATGTCGACTTTGGGGGCTTCTATCTGAGGAAACTCAGCCTGTAGCGGTGGCCGTCGCTGTGTCGGTGCCGAAGCTGATGCGGGATGGACATCGGGATTCTGCTAGGACACGACACGCTGTACAGAGGCGGTTACAGTCCTAGTCCACATTATTAGGTGCGTCTCAACAAGACCAAATTTCTCTATTGACGCTGGCGCACTTGCCCCAGCGGCCACATATTTTGGACGGTCGAACCACATATCGAGATAGGGGCCGCAAACCCGAAACATGGCACTACGGCCGATCGCCCGGTTGGAGTACGATCGAGGGTATCATAGAACTCTTGCCACAGTTTATTTCTTGGTATTGAAACTGAATTAGCCGTGAGAACTTGGCTGCGAACTACACGAGAAGGGCTACAAGAGCAATTATAGCAATAACCAAGCCACCAACCGATTCTTGATAATTCCGTTGGTACACGCTATAGGCGGATAGGACGAGCGACCCCACGGCGGCGGCAATAAGGAGAATTTGCGTTAGTATAGCCATACCCACAGATGGCCCGTTGGGCCGTATATCTCCTTCCCAGAGCGTAGACTCGGATTATGAAATCCATCCTCTGTACTGAGCGATTCGTGAGGCCCCTGTATTGACCGATCCGACCAACTGGTTTTCTACAGAGGTTCTGTGCGAGATGAGCGCACTATATCCAGCACACCAATTCTGTACCATCTGCGATGGATTTCAATAGAGCCACTGCCGTTTTATCATCCTCAGTACGGGTCAGCCGATTTCAACTCCACCGAGAAGGTACTCCTTTTCTTAATTCTCAAAAAGGTGCGTCTTTTATATACTCGATGGTGCATAACGAGAAGTACAAAAACTGTCGCGATCTACAGCCGCGTCTCGATGAGTGACCAAGACGCCAGCCGTCAACTCCACGAGCTCCGAGACTTCGCCGAGCGGGAGTACCCCTGCGCTGAGATCGTAGAGTTTATCGACATCATCTCAGGTACGGCGACCAACGAAGCCGAAAACTACCAGACACTTCGCTCGGAAGTCGCGGATAACGTGCTATTCGCCGAAGCCAGCGATCGGCTGGCGGCCGCGTCGGTCGAATCCTGAACGCACGGATGGGACGGTTTCGTCCGCCGTTTCCGGCTACCGGGTCGTCGTAGCCTCCTTGCAGTGGTCGCCTCGACGGGTCGAGGGCTACTCGAGAAGGCGTCCTGCGACGATAGCAGTTTGCTGGCTAAAGTAGAGTTCGTCGTCGCGCCAGAACGGACGAGTCCCGCTCAGGTCTTCTTCGACGTCCTCTCGGAGCATCTCTCTGGCTTCCGTGGCCTGTGGTTCGGGCGTTTCAGCGGTGGACAACCAGTCTTCGACGTTCTGTACCACTTCATCTGTTTCGAGATGATCGATTTCCACGCCGTGTTCAGTGACTACAGTGATCAGTTCACTGATTGGGAGGGCGTGAACATGGGAGGGATCGCGGAGCCGCTCGAACGTGTTTTGATACTCATCCCGGTCGGGGTGCTCGCTAACGACGAGGTCCCCGATTGCGACAGTTCCGTTCGGTCGACAGACGCGTGCCATCTCCCGAACGATCCGACCGGGGCGTTCGACGTGATGGAGCGCCAACCGGCAAACCACGACGTCGAACGAGTCGGGCGGACACGGGATGTCCTCGGCGTCACTTCTGACGAAGTCGACGTTCTCTGTCTCCCGTTTTCGCTGCGTCTTTCGTGCGATTTCGAGCGGCGCTCTCGTCAGATCTACTCCGACCACCGACTTACAGCGATCGGCGAAGCCGAACGCCACGTGACCGGGGCCGGTAGCGACCTCGAGTACGCGGTCGCTCGAGTCGACGTCGCGCCACGCCCCGGTCGGCTCCCACGACGTATGGTACGAGTCACAGAACCAACACCGCAGGTTACACCCAGACGTCCGCACAAACACGGAGGGCACACCAGCAAGCGTTCCCTC
>Ga0306869_1000318_pt1 | contig 24672 bp, 30 predicted proteins | sample AntRauTorckE6833_FD_190421 | JGI IMG/M metagenome (GOLD analysis project Ga0306869, IMG submission 190421) | Saline lake microbial communities from Rauer Islands, Antarctica - Metagenome Torckler E6 #833 (v2) (version 2) | ecosystem: Environmental > Aquatic > Non-marine Saline and Alkaline >... | reverse complement strand
ATTTTGAGCATTATTTTGGGGATATAAAGTACCACTTGTATCATCAATCACCCATCCGTTATTACCTAATTCTATGATATCAGAATTTATTTCTATAATACCATTTACTGAAGGGTTTGTTATATTTAAATCTATCCGATTAGAACTAGTGCCTGTTATCTTAGTAGCTTGTATATAAGGAGCATATGGGAATGATGTGAAATCATCACCAGCTAAGAAACTCATCTTAGTATCTTGAGAAGAAAGGTTAGAATCTGACTTATTATTATAGATGAAAATATCGGTATCTGAGGTAAGTAATGTATTATTTAGTATTGGATTACCGGACTGAAGTTCCTTTTTACCTAAGAACATTTTATACCTAAAATTACTTATAGTACCACCATTATCTGTACCGATATATTTTTCAGATCCACTTTCAAGAACTTTAAAAACACCTTGTTCCCATGTTGTGAAAATAGCATCCCTCACATCCCTTGGGGATATAAATTGACCTGTATTATCTGGTAATTGCTCAAATATAAATTGAAGAGATTCCCAATTAGTTGCTTCTATTGCTGGATTTCCGAAATTAGTACTATATGTCATAAAAAAAGCTTTAATTTTATATTGTATATATAAAATTAAAGCTTTTAAAACTCTTATTTATAGTTTCTTCTATTTAGTAAATGTCCTATAAATAAGGATATAAATACCCAATACAGGAAAAATTTAGTTGGTATATAATGAGATATAATCATACCAACTAAAGTGTATAAAGTAAATAAAAAAAATTGTTTAATAAACATTATTAATTATTCAGTGAATAGAAAATCTAATCTTACTAACTTTTTAATCGATATTTTTTCTAAACCTAGGTTTTCAAATTTTATCGGATCGAAGTCAATTTTATTTTCATAATCTAATAGTTCATTAAATTGATTATTAAACTCTTCTTTATTATCTTCTGATACCTCAAATGATCCTTGTATCTCATTACCTTCCCCATCAAGTGGTAATTTTAAAGATCCATCTTCATCCTTTTCGGCATATTTCTTAACAAGATTCATTTCTGCTTTTTGACGATTCTTGACAATCTCATCAATTTCTTTGATAATCTTCATTAATTTAAAAGCTTCAATTGCTTTTATATCCATGTCAACTATTTCATTAACAATAGATATGGTTTCTGTATCTAATTGTCTATTTTTCACTGCTATCATCCTAAGTTATTATTTTTTATTTATATGAGAATATATATTATTTGTTTTAACCATCCGTATATTTATATATAATTAAAATTAATTAATTAAAGTTCATGCTATCATTTATGTATTTAGGTAGGTTTGGTAGATTAGGAAACCAACTTTTTGAAATCTCAACTACTATTGGGTTAGCCAAAAAGGATAATTTAGAATATTATTTTAATTCATGGAAACCTAATAAGTATTTTAAAAATAAAATACCCACATATAAGTTTTTTGATTATAACTTTAGGATTTATAATGAACCATGTTTCCATTATAAAGAAATAAACCTTTTAAATAAAAAGGAAAATTGGGATCTAAGGGGATATTATCAAAGTTATAAATATTTCGATGACTATAAAGATGATATTATTAACCAATTTGAATTAGAAGATGATTATACATTCTATATTGAAAATGAATATCCCTTTTTAATAGATGGGACTCATACGTGTTCAATAAATGTCCGTAGAGGTGACTTCTTAGACTTTAAAGATTACCACCATATTGTTCCTATAAGTTATTATAAAGAAGCTATTGAACACCTATATGGTGGAAATACAGAGGGTATTAAATTCATTGTTGTATCTGATGATATAAAGTGGTGTAAAGAAAATTTACCTAAAGGATTAGGTTTAGAATTAACATTTATTGAAAATGAAGTTGATGTTACCCAATTAAAAATTCTATCATATTGTAATGATAATATAATGGCAGCGTCCTCTTTTTCATGGTGGGGATCATACTTAAATAGGAATGAAAACCATAGAGTTATTGGACCTAAAAAATGGTTTGGTCCTCTTTATGAAAATATTCATGACACAAAAGATTTAATGCCTGATAAATGGGTTAGATTATAAAAAAGAATATATTAATTTTAATATATAACATATAAAAAATATTACCTATTATGAAATTTAAACACCTAAAAAGATTTGAGAACCTTGAAGAAGAAGGAGGAGAAAATACCACTTCTAATGAACCATTAGAACTAGCTAAGAAATGTCTAAAAGCTTGTGAAGAATGTAAAGAAATGTGTGAAGAAGACGGAAAAGATGAGTGTGTAGTAACTTGTGAAGAATGTATTCTTGTATGTAACCTTTATATTTTCTCAATAGAAAATGATACAGAGAATCATAAGCAAACAGGAGAGTTAACTTTAGATATAGTTAAGAATAACTTGGAAATGTGTGAAGAACATGGAGCTGAACATTGTGTAGAAGATTGTGAAAACTTTGTTACAGAATTAGAAAAACACTTGAAAGAAGATTATTAATAATAATTATAGAAATCAACCACATTTTTATAACTCGCCGTTTTCTTTTTTATAAAGCTTTCTTCGTGGAAAGACGATGAAAAAAAGTTGTATTTCCGTGATTTGAAACACTTTTTATAAAATTAGATATTTATATATAAATTACTATGAGTGAAGATATAAGAAAAATGATTGATAAGATTAAGAACTTTAAACAATTTATTAATGAACGATATGAAATAAATAATATATCAGACACTATTGTTATGTTATATAAAGAATCAAATAATGGTCATTATTTATTATATGATACAATATCGAAAACTCCAATTGGTTATATTAGTTTTGGACTTTATCCTCTAATAGGCTCATATACTGTTGGGGGTGCTTATTCAGAAAAGGGGTATGGAGCTTTTCTATATGAGAGTGCTATGACACAAGTTTACCCAAATGGGTTATCTATGAGTAGAGATAGTAATACATCTGGTGATGCATTGGGGGTTTGGGATAAATTTAATAAACGTAAGGATGTTAAAAAAGAACGAATTTATTCAGATGAAATAACACACAAAAAAGAAGACTTACCAGATGGTGGGTCTTATGATGACAATCCTGAATATTTAGAATATATTTTCGAATTAGAAGACACTAGGTTTTTTTATAATTATGGTAAGGATAAATTGAATAAATTATTAGATGTGGGTAAAAAATATAAAGCCAAAAATGATATATCTGATGATGATATTGAACATATGACTTGGGGTCTAGAATAGACGTTTTTTATTATGGTATTAGAATAGCTTCTATTAATAATGATGTCATTTTTTATTTCTTGAATGGGAGTTCGTATTTTGGTTTAATTTTCAATAAAACCTTATCACGAATATTCCTTCCATCTCTTAATGAGAATAAATAACCCTTAGTTATTTCGGGATCTTTTATACCAAATACAGTTTTAGCAAAACCTCTTCGGTCGCTTATATGTTTGATATTATCATATACATCTTTATGTAAAGATATAATATTATCACATTCCATTAAGATATTATCTTCTACTTTTTGCATCCAATCATAAAATTCATCTGGGATATCTATATTTTTAACCATATCAGATACACTTCTATTTGATAGTATATTTTCCCATATGTTATATGATGAAACATCAGTAATAATTGAATGTTTAACAAAATAATTATTGAACTTAACTTTAACACGTATATTACCAATTTTCACTACATACCCTTCTTGTCCATCATAATTAAGATCTTTTAGATTAGAAAGTGACATTCCCACAAGGTCATCATTCCTTTTAACAACATTAAATCCAGCAGAGTTATTCACAATTTGACCATAAGTCATTTCTTTACCACTTTCTGTATGGATAGCACCAAGTAAAATTATATCTTCTTTACCACCATAATCTATAACTATTTTATTATTTGGGTAAATTATTTCAAACATATATGTGTAATTTGGATCTAAGGATCTATAACCATAATTTTTCAAAAATCTAAACCCTTCTTTAGACTGGTCAGAATTAAAAGATCCTTTTGAAGAAAATATCCATTCTCCTTTATAATTAAATAACATACCAAGTGAACCATCTAACTTATCGAAAATTTCATATGATTCCTTTTTTGATACATCAATTTTATGGTAGACATCCTCAAAATTAAAGAATTTCTTAAATGGTCTTGCTATTACTTCACCTTTTGAATTGATAACTAACCCTCGGCATTGTAAGCTAGTTGAATTCCACCATCTATAATATTCTGCTTGTTTAGTATAATTATAAATAAATAAATCTAACTTTGGGTGTGTTTGGACTGAAAGTAAACCTTCATCTACATATTTATCAAGTATGTTTTTATCAAATGTATGTGTAGTTTCACACCAAACAATAGTTTTCTTATTAGCTTCAATTTTATACTCCATTCGTTTAATCATATCATCAGAAACATTATGTGTATTTTTATTACCATGTCTATTTTCAACAAGGCTAGTGAATACTTTATAATCGTATTTTTCTGCAAGCATGTAATAAGAAGTTATTTCAAATTCTTCGATGAATGTATTTGCTACCGCTATTTTTGATTCCCCATTTTTCATAAGATCCTCAACATTAGATTTACACCACCCATGAGCTTCATGTAATAGGTTATGATCAAAATCATATTCACCATCTTTCATGAAATACTGATCAGCTTCAACAACTGGACAATCAAATAATTGAGCAAATGTTGATTTACCTGAACCAGGTAATCCACGAAGTAATATTAAAGATTTTGATTTTTTCATTTTTTATTATTTTCATTATGAGTAATATGTAAATATAAGAAAAAAAATCCGATATACCTACTTAATATATATGTTATAAAAAATATTATTGGTGAATATTTAAGATCTATGATCGAAAAATGTAATGATGATGGTGGTAATGGGGTTAACCTTGAAAGTGCTAGAGATTTAGCAATTAATTTAGATGGTGGATCTATTTCCGATAGAGGTGATGGTATAGGTGAAAATGGTTGGTATGAAGATGATACTCTTAATATGTTCACAAAACTTATTGATAAGATGTATACGGATGAAGTTACTAATCACAATGTAGAAGATAGATTGTGATTGTGATTTACAATATAGAATAAAAAGATTATGAAAAATTTAAAGAAATTTACAGATTATACTTCAGTAAATGAAGAAGATGAGCACAATGAGTTCGCGCCAGAAACGATAAAGCCACAAATAGAAGAAATGTTCAAATTTAATATAGAAACTACTTCGGTTGTTATAAGAGAATCTAATTGGGAAGAATTATCTGTTGATATAAGTATGTCAAATGGTGATGAATTAAAATACAATTCATATTATGAATCATCCCCCACTAAAAAGGAAGATGATAATAGTTATGATAGATTAACTATTAACGGAAAGGACTTTCCATTAAACGAAGAAGAATTTAGACAAGGCATAGCAGGAGCAGAAGCAGCATATAGCAGATACTTATCGAAATAAATATAATTATCTACAACTGTGGCTTTTCAGAAACTTTCACCATCCCAATGTTTGATTTTACTTTTTGTGGTAATTGTATTTTAGAAAATTTACCAAAAGATTGAAGAACTCTGACTACTACTATTTCAGAACAACCTTCGTTATCATTTATACCTTTTTGGTAATCAACCCATTTTCGACATTGATTGAAATAATACCCATTATCAAATATCGGATTAACTGGGTTTGGTTTTTTCCAATGTTCATCACTAAATGTATCCAATGCTTCAACTAACATTTCGTAAAGTTCAACCTTTGTGAATTTGTGGTACTGTGATAATCTACGTGCTTTATATTGTTTCATTTTATAAGTTTATATTAATATTTAATTTCCCCTAATATATCATAAATTAATGGATATCCAATATCAGATAGTATAAATTGAATAATACCCTGTGGAACAATTTTACCACTTATAAGTGGGTATATATCTTTGTCGTATCTAATTATTTCAACACCATCAATGGTAACTTTACCATCATTAATATATTTTATGAAATATTCTTCGTTTAAAACCCTTCGTATCATATTTAATTTAAATATTCTTTTAATTTTTCTACCGTTTCTTTATCTAAAAGTTTATCAATAACTCTCCAATAAATATCATCATTCCCTACCATAGATTCTGATAGTCTAAAAATAGGTAATGGTTTATTCATATTCTTTAACTCCATTTCAAAGACATAGAAAATCATTAACTCTTTACTTAACAAAACAATATCTGGGTGTTCATTTAGAAGGTTATCATAATTATCAAAGCTTATCATAACATCATAAGCCTTTGGATATAATGTTTTTATTAATCTTTTATATAGAAAATTACCTATTGCTGCTTTTGTATTACCAAACTGTTTAGTATTAGATTCAATTCTTGAAGTTCTGTTTATAGAACTCCCTACAAATGTGTCTAATTTCAGATCTAAGTTTTTACCAACATCCCATATATAACCACTATCAGCTCCTATACCAAAGGATGTTTTAATACCATTTCTTTTTGTGAAAGTATCACACATCTTACTTAAATATTTATGGATTAAAAGCAAAAAAGAAAAGCCCTCCATGTGTGAATTTTCAGATAAGAATATAGTAAGGACACCATCCCCAGTACTTGAAAGGTGGGTTTTATTAGATATAATATTAGCAATAGTAGATTGGGCTTTATAATACTCTTCTAAGAGTTTTATAAATTCATCAGAATCATCATTCTGAAACTGTTCAAATATACCTGTGAAGTTGCGTATATCTGTTATAATAGATGTTCCATAATATTTTTCCATTCCTTATAAAATTAAAGTGTTATCATAAATATAATAATTATAATTTAGTTAAACTAATCTTAGGATCATTTCTTTATTTTCAGGATAGGATATTATTGTTTCAAATCCAAATGATTTATATAGGTTCACAAGTTGGTCTATATCCAATCCATATCCCATAGGAGAGGCATTTAAATAGATTATTTCTTCATCACTACTCTTTTGTATATAATCTATACCTTTCTTAAATATTTCTTTAGAATATCCCTTACCTTTATATTTATCATATACTTTGAATGACTCTATTTTAGCAAATCTATCATTTGGGAAATGTTCATCATATTCTTCTTCTGTTATTTCACCTTCAAAAATCCAAAACCCACTAATAATAAATTCGATATTAATATGTCCTATCTCATTACCATTTAGAAACGCTTTTATTTTAACATATTCATCATCAGATTCTGTTTCAAATTTCAAATTCCCTTTAAAGGATTCATATAAAAGTATATACATACATCATCATCATTTTTGGTTTAATTTATAAATACCCATCCAGTAACTGGTTGGTTAAATAATACGCGAACAGTATCATCATTGATATACTTTATAAGACCAACAATATCTTCAAAATTATTATTTGTTACTGTTACTGATCCTTTTTTACCTAACTCATGATTTACTATCCATGTATCAGATAGTGATTGTTGTCTAAAAGAAAAGTGGTTACTATTTATAACTTCTAAAATTTTAGTATCAATTAAATCAACAATTTCTTGTGGTATAGTACTACCACCGGTTTCATCTTTTAATATATCTAATGATCCTTGTAAAATAGTAAGTGATTCTAAAGATTCCCTTGGGGTTCTAAACTTAACTTGTAGTGGATTATCTGTACCTTGAAGTTTTATATAAATATCTACCCCTTTATAATAAGTTGAAGTGACTCTGAATGGATTAAAAGTAAATGTCACATTCCCATTAATATCTTGAATGAATATTTTAGTATCTCCATAAGATATAGGTAATAAGAAATTATCTTTAGTGTGTAATGCCATTTCTTAACTAATTATTTCTATAATAACATTTAAGTTTATATCTGTGTCATTTTCTGCAATATCATCTATATTAACTTTTATAACATAATCTCCCTCACTTGTTATTGTAAGGTAAATATTATCGAATGAATCTGTTATTAATAAGTTATTAGTTGTTACTGTTATTTCACCATCTCTATTATCAATAATACAAGATATTACATGGTTTCCTATATCCTCTTTACTTATATTCCCACCATATAAAGAAAGAGATAAAGGTAATGCTTCAAAATCATCTCCCATTTTAGAGTTAGCAGGATCACCTACCGATGGTGTATAATTAATATCAGCTATATCATATGCTTCGACTGGACAGTTGTTCCATGTTGTAGGTAGTGGTGCAGGGGATGGTGCTGATTCCCCTACTTTATAAACATTTCCTGTGAATATAACAGTAGGTTCTTGGTTATCTTTAACATCATCTAATTCTTGGGTTATTCTAGATGGATCTTCTAATATCCATGATAATATACTTAAAGCTTGTGTTGCATGATAATCATCTATGAATTCTAAAATTATAGTACCCACAGATCTATCATTTATTGTTATAATATTATTATCTTTAGTTACAGAGTTTATATCATTAATATTAATAAATGCTTGAGCAACCCCACCAGCATTTAATATAGCTATAGTTTCATTAGGCACCCATGTAATTATATCATCACATCTAAGATTAGTGAATTTTATAACATTATTAGCAGCTATCTCATCACTATCACATAAGTTTTCAAAAAATCCTGATTCATCATCTATTATCCCCACCATTATATCCAGTGTGACTTTATGATTTTTATTAGGATTGGTTAAATATAATTGTTCTATTCTATTTTCAGAGTTACCTGTTAAAAGCATCATCTGAGCAAATGAATACCAATTATTTGGGGAAGTGTAATATGAATATTGTACGAAGTTTTGAGATTCTATTTTGGATTTATCATCATAACTAGCCACAATGGATAGAAAGGTAGCATTGTCCCCAAGTCCTAGATGGTTAAGTAGATACTTACACTTACCGGCTTTGAGGGTTATTTTACCCCTTAAAACTTGTTCGTATGGGGAAAAAACACTACTTAACATCATCTTTTGAACCATATCCGATCCTTCAGCAGCAATTAAACTGTTTTGATAAAATCTTATTCCATTATCTCTTATATTCCCGAATATACTATTGGTACATCTATTGCTCATATTTTAATATAAATTTTATTACTTTATATATTAAAATGATAAGGTCATATTACCTCTTTAGGGATTATGTATTAGGTGTAATATTTCTAAATTTACCATTAGGTTATTTAAAATTTCACCATCATCAATTTCAAAAGTGAATGATTTTAAAATACTTTCTTTGGTTTTATACTTTTTGAATATGTTATTAAAAAATCCTTTCCAAAAAGAATCACTAACAAACTCAATTTTATCTGTGATTATAATATTAAATGTATGTCCCCTTTTAAGTTTTCTTATTACATCTTCTTGTTCGGAATATTTTTCACCGACTGTTCTTCCAGAAATAAAAAAATTACGATCAGTATCTATTATCTTATCAAGATATAGATCATTTTTATTCCGATTAAATATTTTTCCAAAAAATGTCATATATAAGTTATTTAGTTAGCTTTTTTATCATTGTTTAGATTCCATGTATAAACCATTCCCTCATAATCTTCGTTTGGGATATATCCTTTGAGTGGAATCCAAGTGCCTATACATGATGATTTATAAATGTCATCACCTTCAAAGACCCAATAAAAATCTTCTTCATCTTCTGAAACATCAACTAATCGACACACGTTGTTTGAGACCTCATCTATCACAAGGGTATCTTTATATGGTAATACCCTTTTTTTAAATCCTTCTAATGTTGTCATATGTTAAATATAATAAAAATTTTTTATTTAACCTAACCCATCCAAATTGACGATTATGCCATTACTGACAAATACATTAACCCTATCCATATCAATTTCTATCCCTTTAATCATAATAGGGACACCATCTTTATTAATAACTCTCATAGATTTATTAATTTTCGAGAGATGTATTATAGCTTCCTTTTCTTCCATCCCAATTATTTTATTGATCTGTGGTTCTCCCTTAATTTTATTTAAAATCATTTTAAATTATTTATTTTTTATATCTTATATATTTAGATCATCGATATCCTTTAACCATAAATCCGATAAAGATACTTTTTTATACTCTTTTAGAGTATCTGTTAGACTTTTTATTTTATTCTTAATCTCATCTAGTTTCTCTTTAGTTAAAGAGTATATTGGCATCCTTAATAGATAATCATAATTATCATCAATCTCGATTATTTTATCTATTTTATCTATTTGAGAAACAATATTTTTTTTTGGTTTGTTATTAACAACTATATCACCATTTATAACACTTTTTATAAATAAATGCTTCGAGGAAAGGAGTTCAATATCCTTTTCCATCTTACTTATAATATATTCCTTTCTTTTACTAAAGAAATCCATTCTAACTTTAAAATATGATCTGAATATATCCTCAACGTTATCAAATACTTTAATTCTATTAAATTCATCAATAGTAGTATAATTTTCAGTTATTTGGACTCTTAATTTTAATTTATTATAAATACTTTCATCATCATCATAATAATCGAAAAATTCCCTTTTAACTTTAATTTTGAACTTAAATTTATCATCTTCTGAATAATCTTTATATGATGAAATGATATTATCATCTTGTAGTTTATCTAAAATAGAAATATATTTTTTTAAATCATACCCTACTGGTAATTCTTCTACTATGATATTATTCTTATTCTCTATATTAATCTTACCATAGATATGCCATTTACTGGATTTTTCCTCATCTTGTTTAATTTCACCACTAAACCCATCCCAATGTGGGCTACCTAAATTAATATTTTCAATTTTTTTAGTTCCTTTAAGTACCTTCTTTAATTCTGATATAACCTTCTTATGGTCCCTTGAGAGTATCTTTTGAGCAAATCCAGTAGATATACCTTCTGAACCATTCACTATTAACATAGGTATAATAGGAACGAAGAATCTTGGTTCTATTCTAATCCCTTCAAAATATTGTTCTATTAAAACATCATCATCATCTTTCCTAAATAGATTTTCAAGGTATTTTTCTTTCTGTGTATAAATATATCTACTTGCTGCAGCAACTGGAGATAATCTATTACCAAAATTTCCGTTACGTTGTAATAAGGGGATGTTATTTGACCCACTAAAATTTTGAGCCATACCAACCATAACTTTAGCTATACCATCTTCACCATGGAGGTATTCTGTCTCATAAGATACTGTTGATTGTAACCTAGATAGTTTAGTTTTTGTGTTTATATTTTTCCCTATTAAAGTGTAAGTTATTTTCCTACTACAATTTTTCAATCCATCTATATAGCTTGATATTTTGCGAAGGTTGTCATAGCTTGCCGCATCAACATAATCTGTATTGAAGAAATCTTCTATTTTAATATCCATAATCTATTAATTTATATTTATATATATAATATAGTTAGTTCTTATAAAAGTTCTAAATTTATTCAATTTGCCTTTATAGATGATAATTTTGATAATATATTCTCATTATATTTTATTATCATTAGCTTAATATTATTATTATCGCAATAATCACTTTTAATTTTATCATTCTTCCTTTGATTTTCTAATTGGATATCTCCCCCAAAATAAGAAACGGATTCATAGTGTTGAATCCCATTATATTCTATACAAGTGTTATAGTCTGGTAAGAAAAAATCAAATGGTAGATGATACTTATTCTTACATTCGGTAAACTTATATTGGTGTTCATAACCGATTCCATTATCCATTAGGAATGACATTACTTCCCTTTCACCATGACTCATATTACATTTTGAGCAACCCTTCCCGTATTTATGGTTATGTGGAGATATTAAAAAAGATCCATGTTTTTTACATATTACGTTAACTTTAGTATGTGAATTTTCATAATTTAACTCACTATATGAATATGTGTCACCATGGACTTCTTCGAAATATTTAATTATTTTACGATTAGTTAACCTTTTATTACCCGAACAATTTGGACACCCATTCCCATTTTTGTGTGATTCTGGAGTTTGGTGAAATACCTCATCACATTTATTACATATTATAATCACCTTAGTTCTCATATTCTTATAGATAACTTTATTATAAGAATATTTATCACCATGAGCATTCATAAATTTAATTAAAACTTCATTTAATTTTAGTTTATGTGACCCTCCACATTCACTACAGCCATTCCCATTTAAATGAGAAGATATATTTTGATAAAAAATTCCATGGTATCTACAAATTATTGGTATCTTACTGTGGAATTTAACATACTCGAAATCATATTTGTAAGTATCACCATGTATATTTTTAAATTTAGATATTAATAACGATTCTTTATCTATACAATTTTGTAAAGAACAGGAAATACCATATAGTAATTTTTCCGGAGATATTTTATGTTTAGAATTATATTCCTTATTAATTATTATAACTTTAGAGTCACATTTTTTATAATCAATTAGGGAATAATCATAATCATCACAATAATTACCACTCAATTTAAGCTTCTCTAAAAAGCTATAACTTGATAAGGTCAAATTCATTTCCTTCGATATATTCTTTTCTTTTATCAGATTTAATTTTCTCCCCATTTAACCAATCATCAATTACTTCTTCTGATTGTGGTGTACTTTCGAATATTTTAATCATACTCTCTACACCACCTTGTTCGATTATGTATTTAAGATCATCTTTCTCCCATGTACCTAAACCTTTGTAGTAAGTACTATTATGTGTTTTATATAATTTTTCATCAACATCATTCATTGAATAATACCAATGTTTTATTTCACCACCCTTTTCAAGAGCTATAATAGGGGTATCTAAACTACCCACTCTACCACCTTGTATTAATTCAGGTAAATACCTTTGAAAAAATCCTATCAATAACCCCCTTATAGTAAACCCATCTAAATCTTGATCAGTAGCGAAAATGATATATTCATATTCTTCTGAGTTTATTATTTGGAATAAATCAGATAGCTCTTTATTAGAAGTAAATTTCTGAACTGAACTATCATAAGCATTAAGTGGCTTACCTTTCATCTCATAGAAACCAAATTCCTGTCTACCTAAAATAGGCATGAGTCCTGTCCTTGCAGAATTATGGGTTATGATTCCATTAGATAGTACAAATGTTCTATCATTATCATTTAATGATATATCAATCATATTAACAAATTCATCAGTATATTCTATATCTTCTATATCAACTAGTTCGTACATTAGTTCGAAGAAATCTTCTCCGTCAATATTACTTAATCTTCTTTCTTCTATCATTTGTATATTTTATTATTTTATTAATATTCTCATTGAAGTTGTCTGAGCTAAACACTTCGAAAATTTTAAATCCGTTTTTCACAGCTAGTTCTCTCTTATAATCATCCTTTTCTTTAATTTCGGAATACCTCTTACCGAATGGATTACAATCATTAATATCATGTATATCCTTATTATAATGAAAAGTATTACCATGATATTCAATTATTATATCCATATCTATTTTAATATCCGATACTCTAGGTATTTTACCACACCAAGCACATATATTTATTCCATCTACAATCCTATTTTCTATAAAAGTCTCAATATCCAAGTCAAAAGAATTATTAAAATATCTCCTTTTCCAAGATTTGTTAGAATCATTAACTTTTTTTAATGATTCTTCACATGAAACCTCACTATCTTTATATTTAATTTCGAAATATTTAATTTTATAAATTTATTTTTTATCTAGAATTATAGTATCTGATTCCTTAATCTCTGTTATATTAAGTTTCATAACATCACCATCTCTTATAACAGAAAAATTATCATCATATGTACCTCTTATAATAAAATTCTTAATATTTAGAGTAACATGGACACCATCATCTTCTATATTATCAACCCTTAAATATTTAGTATCTTCATTAATTTTAGATTTTAACATTTTATGAGAATCTTTATCTATATCTTTCACTCTTATATATTCAAATAATTTATCCTTTATATTATAAACTAGAAATTTATGTTTTTCACTACAATTAATTTCACCTTCTTTAGTCCTTATTATAATTTTCTTTTTAATAACTTTTGATATAGATTCCACTTTACTATTAGAGAAATTGGATGTTAGTATATCATCTCCAATATTAATATCTTTTATTTTAATAGACTCATCATAAGATTTCATAACCATAGTATTCTCTTCCATACATTCACCTTCACATACCATTAAATATTTATAACTATTTATAGGTTTGAAATATTTCTCTGATTTTACTTTTTTAGATTTAGCTAAATTTTTAAGGTCTTGTTTCTTTTTGAATTCTTCTTTAAATTTATAAATCTCCACAATAGGATCTATTATATCTTTATTCTTATAAATTTTATTAGTAAATTTATCCCAATCTATATCACCAATAAAATTAGAAATCTCACCATTAGTGTTGGTTAAATTTTCTTTTGTTTGCGAATCGAAAGTAGGATTCTTTAAATTTTTAAAGAATATAACCAATTGTAATTTATTTTTAATATCACCTGGTTTTATATTTTTATATCTCTTTCTAAGCTTTTCCCTAATTGGGGAAATTACCTTATCTAAGACATAATCAACATGAGATCCACCTTTCTTTAGATGTAACCCATTAACATATGACATAAATCTAAAATCATCATCTTTACTTGGCATCACACCAATAAAGTAGTTATCATCTTCATATACCTCATATGAATCAGAGAACATACCTAAATAATCCTTTGTTTTAATGTTTATCCTCTTTTTATTGAAGTAAAATTTAATATCGGGGTATGTTACTGATAAATTTAAAAGTCTTTGATAGACAAGGTTCTTATGTAAATCATCTATTGTTTTAAGTGAGAACCTTTCTAGATCTGGTTTGAATTTAACATCCACACCCCTTGATGATGAAGTAAGTTCTCGAATACTATGACTTTCGGCATTATCTTTAAATGAAACTTTAAGTTTATTTTCACCATCATCAGAATATCCAACAAACTCTTTTGAAAAAACAACAGTAGCGAAAGATCCAATTCCGTTCATACCAATTTGACCTTTGTTCTCATCATCTTTAAAGTTAGATCCTGACCTTGCTTTACCCCAACATACATATGGTGTCCATTCACCACTATCTGTCTTATTTACGGGTATTCCAAATCCATTATCTTTTATATGTATTTCTTCATCTGTCATTTCAACAGATATATTATTTGAACATTTACCATCAGATTTTACATATACATCAATACTATTATCTAAAATTTCATTTATTATTTTAAAAAATCCTGGGATATAAGTATATTCTTTGAAACCGAATTTACCTTTATCCATAAAGAAGTCAGATGTTTTAACAGGCTTAACACTTCCTATAATATTGTGTGGTCTAAGAAGTAACCAATCTCTATCATCTAATTCTTGTACTTTTTGTTTTTTCATTTCATTTCTAATTTTTTATAATTCTTATGTATATAGTAGTATGTTCCATGTCTCTATATTTTTTATTCAATTTTTTAAGTATTATTACTATAATTTAACAAAGTTTATATAAATAGAAATATTCTTTTTTTATCATAATATGAATAATGATGTTAGCTCGTACTATAACTCGTACTGTAGCTCGTACTATAACTCGTGTTGTAACTCGTACTGTACCGCTTTATTTTCCCATAATATTTTTTAATATATAAGACATAAAAATCGAATTATAAAATGAAATATTTAAAGAGTTTTAATCAAATAAGTGAGAATATGGGTCTAAATAAAATGTTAGATAAACTTAATAAAGTGGATGTTAGTAAGTATTCTACTGATGATTTAAAGAATATCGGTTTAGATCTATATGGTTTAAAATGTGATAGTTGTGATTGGGAAGATATGTCTATCCCATTTAAAGATTATGAGAAGAATATAGATGTTCCTTGTCCTGAATGTGGAGATCCTATATTAACTAAAAAGGATTATGGTGAAACTTTAAACTTAGTGAAATCGGTTATAGTTGCATCTGATATGGAAAAGGATGATGTTGATGATATAGCAAGTAATATGAGTGGTGAAGAAATGGATAAAACACTTGATACTATGAATGATATGAAAAGTAAATATGGCGATAAAACATCAGAAAGTGTGGGTGGTTATTATGATTACACAACATGGGATATAGAAGATTTGAAGAATCATTTAGTTAATTTAGAGGGAAAAATAGATGAATTTTTTGATGATGAGGATACTCCTTTCTATGGGGATAGAGGTTATCAAGATTTATTGGAAGATAAAGATAATGTTGAATCTGAGATATCTAATCGATGAAAATAAATAATCATTATTTATCTGTTTTCTAAAAAACCCACTCAAAATCTGAGTCTTTATAAGACCCATCCACATTAGTTATAAGTATATCAGCTTCTATTTCATATCTACTATTCGATATATCACCAGTTTTTCTATTAAAATAACATAAGCTATCTAAATATGGATAGTTTTCAACATCTGAATTATCAAGATTAACAACTATATTCACATCTTTAGTATCTTTATTATTTATAATAGTGAAATCATATTGGAAATTTACTCTATTCGTATATGATGTACTCTGCCGCTTCTTATACCACATATTATTCTCATTAGCATAAATTTTAAATAATTCAATATCACTATCTTTTGATGTGTATATTCTATCCATAAAATAAAAACCATTTTCAGTTTTCCATACCAGGGATCTACCCATTATCTCACCATCATCTGATGATAATACTAATAGTCTTATTTTATCTGGATTTTTATCATATAATTCGAAAAGTTCTCTTGGACATCCATTCATACATGATTTCCCCAATTGTCCAATCCCATAATATTTATCATATTCTAACATATTATAATATTTTGAGATATCACTACCACTGACCATTTTAAAGTTACTTAGATCCTTAGAATCAAATTGCGCTTTATATTTATTAACAAAATCCTCAATTTCTGATGAATTAAAAGACCCTGGTAATAATTTATTTATCAATTTACCAACTTTAATGAAATTTCTCTTGGATTTCACACTTTTATTATCACTTATAAAGGACAGGTTATTATTAAGGTTTCCCAAATCGATATGATTTATTGGAGTATCTATATCTTTCGTATAGAGATCCAATAACTTAATAGACACTTTGTTATTTATCCCCTTTAAAATTTTAATAAAATCTCCAGAGTATTGTATAATACTTTCATTGAAACTTATATAATTTTCTAAATATTTCATAGTCATAATTTATATATTATTATTTGAAGTTATCTAATCTGTTTTTCCAACCATCCCCATATTTATCAAAATTTCTAGAATCTTCATACCTTTCCCATCTATAATCATATATCTTATTAAATAATTCGGTTTGGTCTAATTTATTGATCTTCTTAATTGTTTCGGGGGAAAATATATTTCTCATTTTAATATCTAAATCAAAATCTTTTAATACTTTTTGTATAACCAACTTAGATCCTCTCCTCCCCTGATTAACTACACCATCATATATTATATTAGCAACTTTCTGATTATTCAATAAATTTAGGTTGTTTCTATTCCAATATTTATTTTTATAAATATTTTCAGCTGTTGAGTAGTCTAGGTCTTCCATTTCTTTTTTAGTTGGTAATCTACCAAAGTGTGTCTTTAACACTGGGGCTGATATCCCATGATTAGTTCCTACTAGCTCACCACCAACCCAGTTACCTCTATCATCCTTATCATCTGTATATCCCCCCTCAACTGATTTAACAATTTTTTGAGCTTTATCAAAAGATATTCCTTTCTCCTTATCTTTATTCTTTTCTAATTCTTCTTCTAATTTAGAATCAATCTCAGACCTTATTTCTCTTTTAATATTTAAATCACTACTATTAATTTCTTTAGCTGAAACAAAAGATAAAAATATAGCCATAACTGGTACTAATACTTTCTTTTTTGTTCCTTTAGGAAAACCTGATATGAAATTTACGAATTTTTCAAAGTATCTTATTATGGATTCTTTGTCTAATTTAGAAAGTATTTCCTTTAACCTTTTTTCATTTTTAATATTCCATTCATAAGTGTTATCATTTACCCATTTACCACTCTCATTAACGGTTATATCTAAAATATAATTAAATTCTCTTTCTAATAAAAAGTCATATTTACTATCCAAATACTTCATATTATTGATTGTCTTTAATATTTATCCTAATATTGTTTTTAAGACCTTGAATATCATCAGAATAGACTACTAGGGAAAAGTCATTCTCATCAGTTGAATTAAGAATACTATAATATTGATTATTATAATACTTAGGCTCGAATCCAAACCCCATAAATTGATATTTTTCTCCTATTTTTAATTTAGTGTTTTCATCATCTAAATCAATATATTTATTATCATTATCATTTCTCTTTTTGATCCTCCAAATCCCAGATTTAGTTTTAAATTCATCTTTTAATTCATTTATCTTTTCGAATTCAAAATGATCACCATTCATTTCATAAATCATTACAGGTTTATTCTTATCAAAAGGTGTTTTATACCCTATGAAATTTCCCTCTTTTAGTATGTTAAACGATTTAAAATTTTTGATCATAAGGTATATTAATTTTCTATATTTTCTTCACTATCAACTTCACCCTCATCTGATAAACCCAAATCTTCTTTTATCATTCCAAGTAACATTGATATTGAGTCATTTGTAGCTTTAACTACATAATCATATAATCCTAATGTACCTAAAGATTCTGGTGATTTTTCTAAGTAGTTATTTTCGGATAGCATTTCATCAATTTCATTTATGTATTTAAGGTAAAATTCCCAAACATCTGAACCATTAATTAATCCCTCAATATTATTATTATCAGGATCTTGTATATAAGAATTTATAAATTCGGAAATAACAGACATATCGCTAGATCCTAATGAATCTTCCACTAGGTTTAATACATCTGATTTAATATCTGAATAATCTTCAAATTGGTCTATATTTTCATCTCCTAATCCCTCTGTTAGAAAATCATTATATCTCTTTAATTTCATTAATATAGTTTATTTTATAAAGTATATATAAAATACCAAACCTAATAGTTCATCAAAATTATAAATAAATATAGATGGATGGAACGCTTATCACGTATTACATACACAACTTATGTATAACCATAAATACCGATGAACTTAATCATTACTACCAAAATGGCATTTCGGTAACCCATCATTTATTTTTGGAAGTATGAGTACTTCCTTGCACAAGAGGTGGGGATCGAACCCACAACCTTTGGTTTTGGAGACCATTGCTCTTCCACATGAGCTTCCCCTGTATTTTGGGTAGATATTATCTACCATCTAAGCGGAAGACGGAGGACCCGAACCCCAGACAACTAAATGCCCTATAGTTTTCAAAACTACCTGCCACTCCATGCGGCTACTTCATCTTCCAAAGCCAGGTGCTCTACCAACTAAGCTACGGAGTCATTGTTGAATTGTTTGTGACTCCGGTGAGACTCGAACTCACGACCCCCTGGTTAGTGCGATGGGTAGGGATCGAACCTACGTTGTCGGCTTTTCAGACCGATACCTTGACCACATTGGTAACCACCGCATATAATAAAAAAATCCGATTCTTTTATGAGAATCGGATTTTTAAATGTTGGTGACAAAAAAAATCCGATTCTCATGTAGAATCGGATTTTATATCTTTATAATTTTATTTAAGACATATATACCTCTTCCACATTCATAGAACGCTTCGAAAACGACCAAGAAAACTTGGAAGTATATTTGATATGTTTAAAATTAGTATTCATCTTTTAGTTTTTTATTACTCTTATATATTAAGTAAAGTTTGTTTCTTTTTTATTTATACGGTAAATATATGTATTGTTTATCTATTTACCAAATTTATTTAGAGATATTTTCAAATTATTTTATTTAGACTTACTATCCTCGAAAAATTTCTTTGAATAATTCTAGTAGAATTTAGAATCCCACCACCTTTAAGGGCAATTTCTACCTCCCATATAATTTCTCCACTCAGGATCATCTATTAATTTCTATTTAGCATCAGGAATATCATCTTCACCCTTAACAATTGGGTCGTCCAAGTCGAAACCTGGATAATCATCATCGGTTGAGTCTATGGGATTTTCGTATTCTTTGACCACAATATCAATCGCAATTCTCAGTTGATCTGGGTCTGTCATTGACATACCATCAACCTTTTCTCCATCTAATCCTATCCACGAATTATGATCTTTTAGTAATTCGATTGCTTCTTTATGTGTCATAACTTTGATTTTATTTTAATAGTGATCTATCTAAGAATTTAAATCTTCTTCAAGTTTTTTAAAACCTCCTTCATAATCCCTACCCAAGGTGATTAACCTTTTGATTAATGAAGGAAAGTAAGTCCTCTGAACTAACTCTAAAAGATATCAATATATCTTCTTCATCTATCGTTAAGTCAATCCATAACTATTATATACTATTTATCCAAATTTATTATAAATTCTTTTCGGTTTCTATTATTGTTTTTAAGATTTCATTCTCAACTTCAAGATCAATATCATCTGTGATTATTTCAAAGTCTGATATTTTCTCTAAGTAATTAGTTAAGGTGGGGTTTAATATTTTAGAAAACACATCCTTTTTATAATCCTTTTTTCTTTTTTTGAGTTCTTTTATTTTATCTCTGATATCATTTACTTTAAATTCTTCTTCTCCTTCTACTACACCATTACACTTATCACAAAATACATTATTTTTAGTACAAAAATATCCCATTTTTGAACACCTAACATTTCCTATCACTCTTTTAAGTAGTGTTTTATTAGTTTCGATTTTATCAGATATGTTAGATTGTTTGTTTTTAACTTTCTTTTCAACTTTCCCAAGGAGAGTTAAGATATTATCAGTATAGTATAAATCAAAAGATCTAAGTGACCTAATAGGTAATTCTTCATCTTTTTTGAATTTATTATAAAATGATTCGGTAGAATCAATAATAGATTCAAGTAAGTAACTTTTTAAAAATGAATTATATTTCCTGAGTTTATCAACTTTAGTAAAACAATCATCCAATATATTATATTCAGGAATTTCTTTTATGGTAGTATCTTCTATATCACTATTATCAATACTTTCAATTACTTTTTTAAAATCAATATCATCTGTCTCTTTATCTATTAAGTTATCTTTGACATACCTTGCCATTTTTTTTTCTTGAAGATTAGGTAGGAAAGCCTGTAAAAAATTCCCATAAATAGATTCCCCAATCTTTTTAGAATGGATACCATTTAGAAAATAATAAGTATATGGAAAGAATCTTATTGGGGTGTTGTTTGATATTTCAATAAGAGCAGGACCATTCGTATTATCTAGATTATAAAACTTCAAAAAAAGATGCATTGAGTTGTTTTTGTTAACCCTCTTATCACTAACCCAACTAATGACTATTCCATTCTCTTGGGAAGAATGAGTAGCCTTACCTATCCAATTATCTTTCCCACATGAAAAATTAAAGTCTGTTGCTCGTAAAGATAGTGGTTTTCTTATATTCAGAATATATTTCCTACCATCTTTAAAACTAACTTTGAATTGAATATGTGGTGGTATTTCCCAATGTGTTTCATCATTATTATTATTAGGTTTGGAATATTTTTCGGTATAATTTTTCGGTAGATTTAATGATTTAAGAAAATCTATCATTTTTGGAGAATGACCACATCTATAACGGCGGTGGCATTTACTAATAGATATAGTATCCTTACTTAAATCTAATGTTCTTTCGGATTTAGATACTACACGTAATTCTGATATCGATTTTATTTTAATACCACTTAATTTCAAAACTTGGTTTAGGAATTTTGATTTATTCCTGTCCAGGTTATAACAATAATAATCATCAACCCAATTAAAATTTTGGAGTATAGATTCTGATGTTGTTGTAATTGACATTGGTATGTTTTTATTTAAAGTGTTATTTATTTAAAGGTTTCATTACCCATTCTTATTTCAATCTTTTATTTTTATTTTCGATATATGATTTTTTCAATTTATCTTCAATAACATAAATTTCTTTTTCGACACTTTCTCTTGTTTTTTGACCTTCTTCTCTAACTTTATTGATTTCAGTTAAAGTTTCAATCAAATTATCACTAACTTCTTTAAGAGTTTCAATAGAGATGATCCCACGTTCATTTTGTTTAGCTATATCAATACTATTAATCTTTAATTTTTCAGAATTACTCTTCAATATTTTATTAGTAGTATCGTAAATTTTATTTTGGACATCTGCAATTTTCTCTTGTCGTTTAAGAGCAATTGTTATAGAGATTTCATTTTTCCAAAGTGGAATAACACCATTGATAGAAGATTGGATCTTTTCAATCATAATACTATTGTTATTCTGTACCATTCTAATTTGTGGTAATGATTGGACAGCAATTGTACGAGTGAGTTCCATATCATGTATCCTTTTAGATAATCTAGAAATGAAATTGGTTTTATCCGCAATATCAATATCTTCAACTTCGGGATCTTTCTTCAATTCCACTAAATATTCTTTCATTTCTTGGATTTTCATTTTTCCCGAAATAACTAAATCTTCAAACATATAGATTATTTCTTTATTCTTATCAAAAAGGCTATTTAATTTGACATTATCTTTAATAATATCTAATCGTGATACTTCCATTTTTTCAACAATATTATCAATATTGTTATTAACAGATTCATACCTTTTTAGATACTTATTGGCATTTCTTATTAATTTATTTAATCCTGGCACTTTCATTAAAATTCCCTTCAATCCCTTTTGTTTATTGGGGTCTGCGTGAGTAATATCATCCAAAAGTTTATTCATCATTCCATCAGCTTCACTAGAATCAAAAGATTGTATATTATTTAGAAAGTCATTTGAATAATCAGATAACTTTTTTTGGACATCAGATCCAAATTCTAAAATAGAATTTTCATCATTAACATCTAAATCTTTAGAAATAGATTTAAATTTCTCTATTTCATCTTTATTATATTTTGTTAGATCAATACCTTTATTATCAACTTTATTTTCTGAAACCATTTTAATTTTTTTTAAGATTAATATTATTTTTATTTTAAAGATACTAATTTAAATCCTACCTACAATGAAATATCAAATGATTTAATTGAAATTTATCATAATTTAACATTTGATAAAAAGTGTAACATCATGATATATACTTTCATTTAATATTCACAACTTCTATAAATTTACTATCCTCTATATAAAAATTACCTATACCACCTTCTGATATATAACAAACATCATATTCTGATAATATCCAATCTAAGACTCCACTATTTTCTATAACATCCCACGTATCTGATTCTGATCCATTCTCTATGTAATCTTCATATGTTATATAATCTACGTCCTCATACTTATCACTTAAAATAAACCCATTATCATATAATTTTTTTATTTCACGGGGATCATGACTATTAAAGACATTATTGGTTGTTAATTTAGCTTCTATAATTATATCCCCATAATCATTAGCAAATGCTAATGATTCTGAAAAAAAATAACCCAATCTACCTTTATCTTTATAATATTTTAGTTCATCATTACTTATACCACGATATATCACATTCCCATAGAATGTTTGGTTATCAAAAAACTATAATCGGTGTTCTCAAAAACTTTATATGAATTTAAATACTTCATTTCTTATATATTATTTGATATTTATAGAAACTCTCCACCTAAAAATGATCCATTGACCCACATTCCAGATCTAAATACATCTCCTTCAAATATACCATTATACCATAGACCATTTTCCCAATCAGCCCCTTTAAATCTACTTACAACGGTTGATTCAATAGTTGAATATGTTCCTGATCCTCCACCGAAATTTGTTGATATGAATGTTGCAGTAGTATCTAAAACTAATAGTGTCCCATTATAGGATGATGCTTCTTGTAATTTAGTTATTGTGACTTCTTCACCATTACCATAATCATTAAATGCAGTGAATCCGATACTATTTGAATTTATTTCCTCCACAATGTCATTTGCTGTTTGTAAACTATTAACATTAAATAAAACAGAAGCTATTGAGTTAGTAGGTAAAATACTAGTATGATAAATATCAATAACATCCCCATTATTACCACTTGTTATTTCAACAGTAGCAAGTGGTTGGGTAGGTATTGAAGATAAAGTATCATATAAAGTAATATAGGTATTAGTTTCTGTATTATTTATAGATTCTATTTCAATATCTTTAACTAAATAACTTTTAGGATTATCATTTGTTCCCAAAGATTGCCAATTATTAGTAGGATCAATATTATCTATTATATGGAATTCATCATTTCTATTAAAGTTATAAACTCCTGATAGTTTTAAAGTTCCTTCACCATAATAGTTATCATAAGCTTCTAATATATCAATTCCTTTAGAAATACCATCTTTCCATGTTCCATTATTCCAAAGGATATTAAAGCAAGTTCCACCATACCATGTTCCATTACTCCATTTACCAGTCTCCCACAGTGTATATTTATGGTTTAAAGATGTTAAATTACCTTCTCTTAGAATAGAATGAAATTCACCTAAAAAGAAACCACCGGATTTCCATATAGCTTTTCTTGAATTGGTAGGATTTGTTCCGAACCTTGATATATTTCCATTCTTTT
>Ga0306869_1000311_pt1 | contig 25576 bp, 22 predicted proteins | sample AntRauTorckE6833_FD_190421 | JGI IMG/M metagenome (GOLD analysis project Ga0306869, IMG submission 190421) | Saline lake microbial communities from Rauer Islands, Antarctica - Metagenome Torckler E6 #833 (v2) (version 2) | ecosystem: Environmental > Aquatic > Non-marine Saline and Alkaline >... | reverse complement strand
AAAGGACTACGAACGTGTTAAATTCCTTGTTAGACGTGCAATAGACAAGCAACAAATCAAACATATGACTGGTAGAGGAGTTACCGTAATCAACCAATATATCAAGATTATTAAGGAATATCATCCTGAAATATTTGAGGATGAAAACAAAAAATGATTTTCATTTAAAATTTTTTGAAGGGTTAACCCTTCAAAAAGATATAAACCTAAGAACTAAAGATTATATGCTAGGACAAATGTCCTAAATGTAATTTATATTTAAAAAACAGTTAAACCCCAGAGTTAATATCTGGGGTTTAATAACTTTTTTAAGTTTTAATATATTTTTAATACCAAATTTCTTCAAGTGCTCTTATTGTATTTCCACCGATTACTTTTTGAATCTCTTCATCAGTATAGCCGTGTTTTACAAGCCAGCGTATTATATTTATTGATGCTTCGGTTGGATTTTCTAATCCCTTTACATACTCTACTTCTTCAAACTTATCTCCACCAGCATGAGTTCCTTTTATTGATAGATGTTGAGCATATGCGTGGTGTAAACCAACATGGTCACCATATAAAGTATCTGGACCAAAGCTTACATAATCAATACCTACTAAATCTTTAATATATTCAAAATGTTCCATAAAAGAATCTATTGAATGATCTGTATTATTTTTGGTCAATGTAGTATGAGGAGCTGCTTCAATACCGATTACTCCACCTTTGGCTGCACAGGCTTTAATAACTTCATCAGTTTTAAGTCTGCGGCTGTTCCAAAGTGATCTTGCTCCAGCATGTGATATAAATACTGGTTTAGTACTTTTCTCAATTACATCCATACAGGTCCTATCACCTACATGTGAAATATCAATAGCCATTCCAATTTTATTCATTCTTTCTACTGCCTGTTCTCCAAAAGCAGTTAATCCACCATCTCTTTTTTCTTTTAGGCCGGATCCAAGACCATTTGATTCACTATATGTGATTCCCATTAGCCTAACACCATAACCGTAAAGAATTTCTATTCTATCTAATTCATTTTCTATCATTGCTGCACCTTCCATCGTAGGTATCAATGCTAACTTACCATTTTCATGGGCAGAAATGATATCATCTACATTTTCACACTTTACTATATAATCCTGATGAGCAATATCACTTAATCTCATTCCAAGGTCATATAGTACATCATTCCACTTCCAACCGTGTTTTGAAGTTATTGCACAGGTACCATCCATAAGATTATCAAATACAGCATCTAATGGTGAGTTGGCTAAAGCTTCATAGGCTGTAAACTGTCGTCCTTCTCGAGTGTAATCAAATACTTCATCCATATCTTCAGGAAACTGAACCGGATGTTCATGAAGAGAGATCACTAATGAATCTCTCATTAACTTTTTAGTTCTTTTTTCCTCTTCTTCAGTTAATGGTATTAAGTATTGTTTAACCCTCTTATTTTGATCTGCAAGTTCAAACGAACGATAATCAGAATCCGGGGTTAAGTATTCAAACGATTTATATCCATCATATTTTTTGTTTAATCCCATTTTTACAACTCCCTTAGTTTATGCCCCATCAAGGAGGAGGTCTATGATGGGGCTAGTTAATTATATTGTCTTAATTACTTCTTATATACTTCTGATAAACTCTGTGGATCTACAAGTCCTTTAAGATCACTGGGATAAACTGTAAATCCAGCAAATTCATTACTGTATGCAAAGTTATATTCCTGTACATAAAGAGTTACTACAGGCATTTCTTCAACGAATTCCTCTTGGAATGCATATAGGTTCTCAAGCATTACTTCTTCATTAGAAGCAAATCTGGCATTTTCCATATAAGTATCTAGTTCTTCAGAATCTAAACTCATAAAGTTTAGATATGCTGTAGAATGATATAGTGTATACATGGAATCACTTGCTTCATCAATGATTCCCCATCCTCCTAAGTTTACATCAAATTTCTTTTGATTAAATAGTAGGTCACTATAAGTTGATTTTTCAAGTGGTTTTAACTCTAACCTTAAACCAATATTTTTATAGTTCTCAGCTAAGATTTGTGCTGTCTTTTTAAGATACACATCATTACCATCATAGATCATTTCTAATACTACATCTTCACCATTTTCTGGATCATTAACAATACCGTTTCCATCTGTATCTTCATAACCGGCTTCTGCTAATTTTTGTTGAGCAGCTTCAGGATTATATTCAGGTAATTTAGCTTCAGGATTTAAAACATCCTCATATACTGGAGAAACAGCTGTATCGATTAACTGCCCATCACCCTGTAGAGCCATACCAATGATTTTTTCTCTGTCAACTGCTGTTGCAATTGCTTGTCTTAGGTTAACATCATCTAAAAACTTATTATTATAGTTAAAGCCCATATAAACAAAACCTAAACTAGGTGTTTGAACAACTTCAAAGTCAGAATCTTGTTCTAGTTGAGCTGCCTGTGAACGAGGTATATCCTTAGCTGTTAAATCAATTTCACCTCTTTGTAAGGCTAATACCATTGTATTTACATCTGGATAAACTCTAAATGTTACTTTATCTAAATATGGTCTGCCTTCAGGTGAATCAAACCATTGATCTACACTTTCTAAAGTATAGTACTGTCCTCTTTTAAAGTCTACTAATTTAAATGGACCTAAACCTACAGGATTTTCGTTTGTGAAATCACGGATACTTTCAATATCTGAGAAAATATGTTTAGGTACTATTCTCTGCCAGAAACCAAAGGTACCAATAAATCCTGGATAAGGCTGTTTTAAATTATATACTATTGTATATTCATCTGGTGTTTCAACACTTTCAACTTGATCAAATACATCTGCCTGCCATTGTAGTTTCTTTTCATAAAGTATTTGACCGGTAAACTTAACATCTTCTGATGTTAAAGGAGTACCATCCTGCCATTGAAGGCCTTCTTTTAACTTGATTGTAACTTTTGTTCCATCTTCAGATGTAATAATTTCATCTGCTATATAAGGTACTTTAACACTTTCTTCGTTCATAACCATTAAAGTTGGATATATATTATTTAAAATCCAGGATCCAATTCTATCATTTGAAATAAAGGGGTTAAGTGAATCCGGATCAGTTGTAATACCAATTGTTAAAGTCCCTCCGAATTTTTCCTCTTGAGCCACGACAACACCACTAAACACTGCTGTAAATAAAACTAATAGTAAAAATAAAGATAAATATCTTTTCATTTTTTTATTCCTCCCTGCTCTTATTAAAGTTCTTTTCCATATCTACTCAAAAATTTCCCTGCACCAACATTCTCGACTACTCCTTTATCTAAAACAACTTTACCATTTACTACTACATTATCAACTCCTTTTGCTAAAGTTATTGGTTTGCTGTAATCAATTGTATCCTCATCAGGATAGCTAAAGTTATCAAAATCAATGACAGCTATATCAGCTTTAAGTCCTTCTTTTAGAAGACCTCTATTTGTTAGTCTAAATTGCTGAGCCGGTAGTGAAGTTAATCTTCTAACTACCTCTTCTAATCTAACCCCCTTATCAGTCATTAATTTATAGAATATAGGGAATGCTCCCCTCCTAAACAGTTCATACCATGCGCCAGGATCATCGGTTTCACCAAATATTCGATCAGATCCTACCATTACTAATGGATTGTCACTAACACTATCTGGATACTCTGTTCCTGGAAAGTCATCACGGTTCATACCTCCCAACCAGAGAGTGAAATCAAGATCATCATCAGCTAACATATCTAATAATAAGTCGTCTGGATCTTTTTCTTTTGATTTAGCAATCTCTTCTATTGACTTACCTTCAAGTTCATCGTCATTAGTGTTAATGACATAAATATTTGAACGATCATCTCCAAAGATTACTGCATCTTCTAATATTTTTTCTCTACCTTTTTTATCTCGCAGAGCTTTTTTTACACCTTCAACACCTTGTTCAAAAAGATCGGACGATAATGCCATAATAAACTGCAGCATTCTATCTTTTCTTGTACAGTGACCACTACTCTTTGGTATAGTATCAACCGCTATTTCTACTCCTTCATCTCTTGCTTTTAAAATTTCATCATAGGCTTCTGGAACAGTTGGGGTTAAATGAGAGACCTGAACCCTTACATCTGCCTTTTTACCAATCTCTATAGCCTCTTTTACTGCTTTTAGTTCACCTTCATAGTATCTTATATGAGAAGTATAAATACTATCATATTCTGCTAAAACTTGAGCTGCTTTAACTAGTTCATCTGTTTTAGCATATCTGCTGGGAATATATGAAAGTCCGGTTGACATTCCTAATGCTCCCTGTTTTAGTCCAGTTTCAATAATCTCTGTAATTTCTTTAGTTTCCTCATCAGTTGGTTCTCTATCTTTTGAACCTCCCATTACTGACCAGCGAATTGTGCCGTGTCCTAATAGAACTCCCATGTTAAGATTAAAGCCTTTTTGTTTTACTAACTCAATATACTCACTTAATGAACTCCATTTGTGTTCGTTATAATAATCTTTTGCTTCAGTTGATACCAAACCATTTTTATACATATATTCAAATACATTTTTAGATTCACCAGGTGTAACTGAATGACCACAGTTCCCATTAACTATTGTAGTAACACCCTGTTTTAAAAAGTCTTCAAATAGTCCGCTTTCTAAAACTACCAATTCTTCATGTACATGAGGATCAATAAATCCAGGTACTACTGTCTTACCTGTTGCATCAACTACTTTTTTAGCATCAGCATCAATTTTAGTAGCTATTTTTTTAATCTGATCACCAACTACTGCAAGATCAGCTTTAAAACCTGGGTTTCCACTCCCATCTACTATAAATCCGTTTTTTATAATTAGATCATACTCCATACTCTCAACTCCTTATATTATAAAATCATATCTTCTAATTCTTTGTTATACTTTGTTAATATCAGTGGTTTATCATTAGTAACAACTACAGTATCAGAATGTCTAAATCCGGCAAATCCATCAATATATATTCCGGGTTCACTTGATAAAACCATACCTTTTTCTAAAACTGTATCGTCACCTTTTTCAACCCAGGGTGGTTCATGTTCTTCTAATCCTTTTCCATGTCCTGTTCTGTGTCTAATATATTCTCCAAAACCAGAATCTTCAATATAGCCTAAAACTTCTTGATCTATCTTAGAACATTTGACTCCCGGCTTCATCATAGAAATTCCAAGCTCCTGAGCCTCAGACATTACATTAAAAGCCTTTATCTTTCTAGAATTAGGTTCACCAATTATAAAGGTTCTTTCACACTCAACCCGGTAACCTCGATAATTAGCACCACAGCTTAAAATTAAGTTGTCTCCATTTTTCAGCCTGCGATTTGATGGTAAAGCATGAGGTAAGGAAGTTCTCTCACCACTTGGTATAAGACCACCTGCAGGTCCACCAGGAACATAGATGATTTCATCTAATTCATTAACCATTTTAGCAACTGTAGCTGAGGTCATTTGGTCTAAAAGCTCTATTTCACTTTTGCCCACTTCTACATGATCTGCTCCATATCCAACGATAAAGTCTGCATATTTAGCTGCCTTTTTTAAGTAATCAACCTCTAGATCAGATTTTATTTCTCTAATTTTTGAAATATAATTATCTACAGAAATATTGTTTAAATAATTTTGATAGAAATTATATTTACCAAATGATAAACTATCAAATACAACATTTTCAATAGTGTTATTAGTACTTTTAAACTCTTCAATAATATATTCATCAAGATTAAAAGTACCCGGATATTCAAAATATGTTATTAAGTTATCAATAGATTTAAGTCTGGTTGCTTCCTCTTCTTCTAATAAAGGTACAGCTAAACTTGTTTTTCCCTCTTTATCGATCATACAAACAACCGGTCTTTCTGATGAAACAAAAAAGTAGTCTAACATATAAAATATATTATATGGATTTGTGATTATATATCCGTCAAATCCATTTTTATTTAAATATTCTACTACTTTGTTTTTTCTTTTCTCTAACTCTACTTTTATTTTTTCCATTTAATTACCTACCTTTGTCTCAATTTTGGATTTAGTGCTTCTCTTATACCCATACCAATAAAGTTAAAGGAAATTACAAAGAACATAATTGCTAAACTGGGAAAAAGTGAATACCACCAAGCAGATAAAAAAGAACCGCTTTGATGAGCATTTTCCAGTATTTTACCCCAACTCCAGGTTAAAGGATCACCCAAACCAAGAAATGAAAGTCCAGCCTCTGATAAAATAGCAGTAGCTATGATAATTGTCATATTAACCAAGATTGGTCCACTAACATTTGGAAGTACATGTTTAGACATTATCTTAAAGTTTGATGCTCCAAGTCCTTTAGCTGCATTTATATACTCCATATTTCTTACCGACAAAGTTGAAGCTCTGGTTATCCTTGCTAACTTCGGCCAGCTAAATAGTCCAATTACAAGGGCAATGTTTTTAATATCTGAACCGATCACGGCAGCCATTATAATCATTAGTGGTAATACAGGCAATGTTAAAAATACATCTGTTAAACCCATAGCTAATGATGAGATAAGTCCATCAAAGTAACCGGAAATTAACCCAATCGGTACTCCAATAACTAAGGCTATAAGTACAGTTAAAAAACCCACCTGTAATGAAGTTCTAGTTCCCCAAATAACTTGAGAATATATATCAAGTCCCATATCATCGGTTCCAAAAGGATGTTCACCAGAAGGAGACCTAAGTATAGTACTGTAGTCTCCATATCCTGAAACCGGTTCTGCTATATAAGGAGCAAATACTGCTACAACGACGATCAATATTACTCCCATTAAACCAATAACACCTAATTTATGTTTAAAGAATGTTTTTATTATCTTTTTTAATAAAGTTTCATGCTTTTTATGTTTATCTGTCTCCATTTTAACCCACCTCCTAGATACTTAATTCAACTTTACTCTTGGATCAAGATAAGCATAAACTAAGTCAGTTAGTATGTTCATTGTAATAACACTTACAGCTAATATTAAAAATGCTCCCTGTAGTACTGGGAAGTCCTGTTGTCCAACTGCTTCATAAATCATTCTACCTACTCCTGGAAATGAAAATATTGTTTCCGTTAAAACAGCTCCACTTACCATTCTACCTAAAAGCAGTCCAGCCATTGTAACGGTTGGAATTAGAGCATTTCGCACAGCATGTTTCCAAACTACTTGTTTTTCTTTAACTCCTTTGGAACGCGCAGTTCTTATATAGTCTTCACTTAAAACATCTATCATAGAAGCTCTCATATATAATACATAATTAGCTAAATATATCAAAGTTAAAGTAAATACAGGTAATACTAAATGCATTACAACATCTTTAAATAATGTAAATCCCTCAGCACCTGGTGTATATGCACCACCGATTGGAAAGATTGGAATCTGATATCCAAAAAAGTACAGCAATGTGATACCTAACCAGGGTATAAATATAGATATTCCAAAAATAGTGAAAGCATTTATTAAATGATCTAAGATAGAACCCTTCTTATATCCAGCAAAAACACCTAAGGGAACACCGATAAACATTGTAAAAAGTTGTGTTAAACCCATAAGCAATAATGTCCAGGGAAGTCTGGTTAATATGACTTGAGTTACTGAGGTTCTATAAATAAATGACTGCCCTAAATCTCCTTTTAACATCTGTTTTAGGTATAAAAAATACTGTACAAATAATGATTTATCTAACCCAAACTCTTGTAGAAGCCTTGCTCTTGCTGCTTCACTCATTCTGGGATCAAGCATTATTGTAGTTGGATCTCCCGGCATTAACCTTAAAATTAAAAATGTAATCGAAACTGCTATTAATAATGTTATTAGTCCTCTTATAACCCTTTTTAGTAAATAATTAGTCATTATCAATCCTCCTTTACTTTAACTAATTAGACCAGGCTTTATTTAATACTCTGATAATATTTTTACCCATAACCTTATTTATATCTTCTTTAGAATAGTTATATTTAATAAGCCATTTTAATATATTTTCCACACCTTCTGCTGGGTTTTCTAAACCTTCTACATACTCAACCCTTTTATGGTCTTTGGTTTGTTCATCTATTGACATATTGGAGCTAAATAAATCGTGTAAGCCAACATGGTCACCAAAAAGTGAATCAGGACCAAAAGCCAGATGATCAATTCCAACCAGATCTTTTATATATTCAAAATGTTCCATATATGAGTCCAGATTATGATAGGGATTATTTTTCGTTACTGTAGTATGAGGGGCTGCTTCTATCCCAATCACTCCACCATTTTTTGCACAGGCTTCAAATACTTCATCAGGTTTTAATCTTTTAATATCCCAAAGGCTTTTTGCTCCAATATGGGTAATAAATACCGGTTTATTACTTTTTTCAATTACATCTAATGCGGTTTTATTACCACAGTGAGAAACATCTATAGCCATTCCCACTTTGTTCATTCTCTCTACTGCCTGTTCACCAAAAGAGGTTAAACCTCCATCTCTGTTCTCTTTTAATCCACTACCTAGATTGTTAGATTCACTGTAGGTAATACCCATCATCCTTACACCTAGTCCATAAAGTATTTCAATTCTGTCCAGTTCGTTTTCTATCATTGTTGCACTCTCTAGAACCTTAACCCAGGCTATTTTTTCTTCCGACTTTGCCCGATGAAAATCTTTAACTCTTTCACCTTTGATAAAAAAGTCCTGATGATCAATATCACAGGTTCTCATTCCTATATCATGGATTACATCCTCAAACTTCCAACCAGATTTAGAATGAATTATACAGGTCCCGTCCATCATATTATCAAAGATTACATCTATTATTGATTCAGAAAGGGCTTCAAATCCGGTAACCTCTCTACCCTGTCTTTCATACTTCTTTAATTTGTTTAAATCTTTAGGTATAACTGTTGGATGTTCATGAAGGTTAATTATTAAACTGTCATTAACAATCTTTTTGAAAAGTTCAAGTTGACTATCTGTTAAATCAATTTTATATGGTTTAACTCTATTAACTTCTTTTGAAAGTTCGAAAGACTTATAATCAACATCTTTTTTTAAGTACTGATAAGATTTATATCCCTTATATCCTTTTTTCATATTTCAAGCCTTCTTTCCATAACTATCTTTGTATACTATTGTTTCTAGTTCTTTTTTACTGGGATTTGTATGATAACCATCATTATATCCAATTGGTAAAAATGCTAATAATTCAACATCAGATGGTACATCAAATACAGATTTTAATTCTTTTTCTCTAAAACCAGAAATCCAGCAGGTAGCTAAACCTAAATCAACTGTTTTTAAGACCATATTTTCTAACGCAGCAGACACATCCTGAACTGCTGCCTTTTTTCCATGTTCTCCGTATTTACCTACTGTATCACTGTAATCAATACAAGCTAAAATTAATACAGGCGCTTTTCTAATCCAGTTTTGATTATTTTCACTGTCCCTTTTATTACCCCGATAAGTACTGTCAACAGCTTGGTTTATCTTTTTTTGATCAAAGGTATAAATAAATCGCCAGGGCTGTAAATTGCCGGCAGTTGGAGCTTTGACACCGGCTTTAATTATATCTATTACAACCTCTTTTGATACTTTTTTGTCCTTAAACTTTCTTACACTTCTTCTTGTATTTAAGATATTTTCTAATTCCATATTATGAATCAACCCTTACATAAAGTTCATCTAGACTGTCAACCTTTCCATCAGCTATTTTAGGTGGAGTCATAAAGGCCTTCTTAGAATGCATTAGATTTGAACCAACCAAGGCTTCGGCTGTTTTTAAGCCGGCTTTAGAAGGATTAACAACAGGTACTTTTAATATCTTTTGTACTTCTTCTGCCACATCTAAAAAGCCCATTGTCATACAGCCTAATACTAAAACATCTGCTCTATCTTTTTGAATTGCTTCTCTACCAATTGAAACAATTTTTTCTACTGTCTCTTCTCTATTTTCAGCCAACTCTAATACTGGAATATTTAACGGTTTAACTGAAGCAAGGCTTGACTCTACACCTGCTTTATATGCTAATTCATAAGAACTGGATACAGTACTATCTGTAACGGTTAATACCGAAAAGTTGTGACCTAACATCACTGCCAACTGCATACTGGTCTGTCCGGGACCAACCACCAACATTTCTGTAGTTATTTCTCTCATTCCATCTAGACCCGGATCACCTGCACAGCCTAAAATTGCTGCATCAAAGCCTTCTTGTTCTAACTGATAGATCTTTTTTGCAGTTACTGGAATACTTAAATACTCTTCATACATCGACTCAACTGAAGCAGGTCCTTCACTTACTCCGGTAACAATTACTTCTGTACCTTCAAATGCCCACTTGTTTAAAAGTCCTTCTCTTCTTTTCATCTCTTCTTTATCCATTATTCCTGGTACTACATAAGCTATTTTCACTCTCTACTCACTCCTTTATTAATATGGCACTTCACATAATGGTCTTTAGCAACTTTAATCATCTCTGGTTCAATTTTACTGCACTCGGGTGTTGCTAATGGACAACGATCCTGAAAGTTACAACCCGGAGGCAAATTAATTGGATCAGGTACATTTTCTTTTATATCAATACCATCTTTTTTTAAGTCTGGATCTGGTGTTGGAACTGCACTTATCAAAGCTTTAGTATAGGGATGTTTAGGATTTGCTATCACATCTAAGGTGGGTCCAATCTCCATAATCTGTCCCAAATACATAATAGCTACTCGGTCACACATATATTGAATAAGGGACAGGTCATGAGAAATGTAAACTGTTGATAGTCCCATATCTTTTGTAATGTTTTTAAGTAAGTTCAAAACTCCAGCTCTTACAGAAACATCTAACATTGAAACTGGTTCATCTGCTACAATAAAATCAGGATTAACAATTAATGCTCTGGCAACTACTACTCTCTGCAGCTGACCACCACTTAATTGATGAGGATGTTTATCAAGATATGATTCAGGTGGTTTTAAATTTACCTTGTTTAGCGTTTCAATAATCATCTCTCTTCTGGTACTTTTGGTTCCAATTCCATGTATTATTAACGGCTCTAATAATGAACGGTAAATTGTAAAACGAGGGTTTAAAGCCTCATAAGGATTTTGAAAAATTAACTGTGCTTTCTTCCTAAAATCTTTTACTTTCTCTTTACTGTCAATTCCACTTATATTTTCACCGTTAAAATAGTACTCTCCATCTGTTAGAGAATAGAGTTTAAGCAGAAGTTTACCAGTAGTGGTTTTACCACAGCCTGATTCACCTGCCAGCCCTAAAGATTCACCTTTTTTTAGTTTAAAATTAAGTCCGTCTACAGCTTTTAAAAGTTGTGCTTTTTTGCTCCCAAACATTTTTCTCTGGACCGGAAAGTGTTTTTTTAAATTATTTACTTCTATTAAATTGCTTTGTTCTGCCATGTCTTTACCTCCCGTGATTTTTCTCTTAGTTCGTCCAGTTTACTTTGATGTATACAAGCTGAATAATGTCCGGTACTTAATTCTTTTAACTTTGGTTCCTCTTTTATACAAATATTTTCAGAAAAAGGACAGCGCGCTTCAAAACGACATCCTTTTGGCGGATTAATCAGTTCTGGTGGAGCTCCTTCAATTGAAATTAACTGTTTATCAGGCTTTGTTATATCTGGAAAAGAATTTTCAAGCCCCATTGTATAAGGATGTAAAGGCTGTTTTAAAACCTCGTTTGCAGGTCCTTTTTCTACTATCTTACCAGCATACATTACAGCAATTTGGTCACAGGTCTGGGCAACAACTGATATATCATGTGTAATCATTACGAGGGCAATATTGAACTCTTCTCTTAAATCTTTTAGTTCTTCTAAGATCTGATGCTGTACTATTACATCTAATGCTGTAACCGGTTCATCGGTGATAATCAGGCTTGGATTTAATGCTAAAGCAAGAGCGATTACTGCTCTTTGTTTCATCCCTCCTGAAAACTGATGGGGATAGTAATTAAGTAAATTGCTTGTTAAACCAACCTTTTCAAACAACATTTCTGCTCTACCTAATGCCTCTTTTTTATTTAACTTACCCTTAATTCTCATTACTTCGAGAAACTGATTTTTAACTGTATAGACCGGGTTTAAAGAATCCATTGCTGCCTGTGGTACCATTGCAATATCCTTCCAGCGTAAATCTCTCATCTCTTGATCACTGTACTTCAATATGTTTTCGTTTTTATAATATACTTCACCTTCCGGAATAAAGGCATTCTTTGACATAACTCTTACTATTCCTTTAACAGTAGTGGACTTACCACAGCCTGATTCTCCTACTAACCCTAAACTTTGACTTCTATCTAAGTTAAAGGAAATACCGTCAACTGCCTGACTTATCCCCCGAGAGGTTTCATAATGAACTTTTAAATTTTTAACTTCAAGTAATGACATCTACTCACTCCTAACTGCTTGTTTAGTACTCTTTTAATCGTGGGTGTAAAATCTCTTCTGAACCTCTACCAATATAGAATCCTGCCATAACAGCTAACATTATAAATATTCCAGGTGGAATAAACCAATGGTATGCTCCTCTTGATAGTGCTTGAGATATATAAGCGTCATTTAACATATATCCCCAGCTAATCACATCGGGGTCTCCAAATCCTAAAAAACTAACAGCTGCTTCGGTTAATATTGCCCATCCTACAGCTAGTGATCCATAAAGAAAGGACAGTGGTAAAATATTAGGGGCAATATAGACAAATATAATTCTAAGATCTGAAGCACCTGAAACCCGAGCTGCTTCAACAAAACTTCTTTCTCGTACGGTTAAGACCTGTGATCTTATTACACGGGCTGTATCCCGCCATAAGAGCATTGCCATCGCCAGTACTATATTCCATATACTGGGTCCGAGAAAGCCAACTAAGATAATTACAAACGGTGTAAAAGGAATACCAAAGGCAACATCGGTAATTCTCATTAATATACTATCTGTTGTTCCACCATAGTATCCTGAAAAAAGTCCGACTAAAGTTCCTGCAACCATTACAAAAAACGCGGCTGTAAATCCAACAACTAAAGCTGGTCTAACACCATATATTAACTGAGAAAATATATCTCTGCCCATATTAGTAGTACCTAATAAAAAGTCCTGACTAGGAGGTTTATTAAACATATACTCTGAACCCACTTTTATCATTTCATGTGGATCATATGGTGCAATATAAGGTGCTAATACTGCAATTATCATAAATACTACATAAATAATTACACCTGTTAAGGCGAATTTGTCATTTATAAGAAACTCATACGACTGTATAAGTGCATTTTTTATAGCTTCCTTCATGTTCTTACCTCCTACTTTCAATATTTACTCTGGGATCTAATAAACTATATATAATATCTGCTAGGAAGTTCATAAAAACCATTACACCTGCTATTAGGATAAATGCTCCCTGAGCAAGAGGATAATCACTTGTTGAAACAGCATTTACTAATAATCTCCCTAAACCGGGCCAACTAAAAACAGTTTCAATTACTACATTTCCTCCCATAGCATAACCAATCCCTACAGCCATTGCTGTAATGACAGGTAAAAAGGCATTTCTAGCAGCATACTTAAACATTATTCTTAATTTTGATAGTCCCCTCATTTCAGCCATTTCAACATAAGACTCACTCATCACATCAAGCATATTAGACCTCATTAAGAGTAGAGGTAATCCTATTAAATATATTGATAGGGTCAAAGCAGGTAAAAACAGATGCCTATAAAAGTCTAAAGATAGAAGTTTATGAAACTCTGAGGCATATGACGTACCTGCCTGTGAGACCCCACCTGAGGGAAAAATTCCAAATTCAAAAGAAAAAACTGCAAGTAGTATCATACCTACCCAAAACTGGGGGGCAGCTCTGGTAAATAGAGTAACTATAATTCCTGCAGTTTCTACCTTTTCCCCCCGTTTCCAGGCTAAAAATATTCCACCAACAATACCAGTAAAATATGCAATTATAAGTGCGGATAACATTAAATAAATAGTATTTGGTAAAACCTTAAAAATTACATTTACAACAGAATCTTTATAAAAAAACGACTGACCTAATTGTCCCCTTAATAAGTTTTTTATAAAAATAACATACTGCATCCAAAGAGGTTGATCTAATCCGAACTGCTGCATTAATATCTGCTGCTGTTCTTGAGTAAATGTTGGATCTATGTATGCTACCAGGGGGTTACCGGGCATAAGTCTAAATATAAAAAATAATATAGTTGAAATAATCCACATTGTTAAAACCATCTGACCGGCTCTTTTTAATATATATTTCCACCTGACATTCAATTTAATCCCTCCATTTGTTTTAAAGCAGGGGATTTAACTCCCCTGCTGTTATAACATTTTTTACTCTTCTGGATACAATAATCTTCCTTGATCATCCCATTCATAGCCTGCTTCTTCTAAAATTTCTCTAGCCTGTTCAAATCCACCACTTGGATAGTTTAAATCAGGATTTTTCCAGTACTCTAAAGCAGGTGATACTACTGAATTAGCAGGTACTGCAAACCCTTTCCAAACTAACTGTGTTATTAAGTTTCTATCATTTAAAGCTGCAGTAGCTCTTCTGAATGCTTTATCATTAAATGGTTTTATTCTGTGATTTGGTGCTAAGAATCTAAAGCCTAAATCAACAGATGAAACCATAGTTAATTTTGGATCAGATTCTACTCTTTGTTCTAATAGCTGACTATCTCCTAAATAGGTAGCTAAGAAGTTAATTTCTCCATTTTGAACCATACCTAAGGTTGCTTCCATGTTTGGAATAAACCTTACAATCCAATTATCAATTTTTGGTGGTTGGAAGTAAGCTTCATTTGCTGTTAAAACCACTTCTTCAGAGAACTTCCAGTTACTAAATTTAAACGGTCCAGAACCTACAGGTACTTCTTCCTGATGACTTTCAGCATTTTCCGGTTTGTCCTTTAAATCTTCAATTACAGGAGCCCAGATATGTTCAGGAATTATATTTACCTTAGCTAAACTTGCTGTCTCAAAAGCAGCCCATGGTTCTTTTAAATTAAATACCAATGTTGAGTCATCAACAATTTCAATGTCTTCAATTACATCGACAAATGGTTTATACATTGGCGCTTCACCAGTTTTAGGAACTTCAAATGAAAACTTTACATCTTCTACAGTTACATCTTCACCATCATGCCATTTAAGGTCATCTTTTAATACAACCTCTACTGAAGTGTCATTTAACCATTCAACACTTTCAGCTGCCCATGGTTTAGGAAGTCCGTCTTGACCCATTCTCATCAGTCTATCCCAGACTAATTCTGTGATCCAGGAATCTACTGTTCCACTGATATATAATGGGTTTACTGACTGTACTGTATCATTACTGTTTAAAATCATGTCTTTTTGATCACCAATCGGTTCAGCATTTATATAAGTCCAGAAGTTTTTAACACCCAAACCAGCCATTTCTTTAATAGAATCAGCCGCAAATACTTCGTTATTGTAAACTATATTAACCATTGGATGTACAGCAAATATATAAGCTGCATCTTCAGCTATTATCTCTTGTGCTTTATAGATTAGCTCTCTTCTTTTTTCCCTATCAACAGTCACTCTCTGCTGTTCTGCAACTTTGTCATATTCGGGATTTTTATATCCGATAAAATTATAACCGGTTTCAGCCGTACTGGAATGAAATAGGTTGTAAGTAAATTCATCGGGATCAAGCCTCTCAGGACGTGCTGTCATCTGCCATCCTGTAATCTGCCAGGCTTCCCTATCATACCAAACTACATCTGCCATCTTCTCCCAGGGCATAACTTCAACTGTAGCATCAATACCTACATTTTTCATTGCTTCAGCTAATATTGTCATTGTTTCAAATTCATCTGGGGAAGATGACTTAGGTCTGGTAATTAATGAAACTTCAACCACCCTATCATCCTCTTGGGCAAAACCGGTTTCTCCTATAAATGTCACTATAAATGTAAACACCATTAAAATACTTAAAAATACTGCTAGTTTCTTTCTCACTACTATCTCCTCCTATATATTTTTTGTTTGTTTGAAAGATAAAATGTCTACTGGTAACCACTACTAACTTCTCAAATACTTTTTATTATGTTTAATTATGATATCTTTTTTCACCCCCTGATCTTTTTTCCGTCTTTAAATATTGCCAATATATTATCTAGATTATCTAAGTTATCTACTGGATTATTCTTTAATACTAAAATATCTGCAATCTTATTTTTCTCTAGTGTACCCAATTTATTATCAATTTTGCATGCTTTAGCAGCTTGTGAAGTAGCTGTTTTAATAGTCTGATAGTTATCTAGTCCTAAATTTTTAACGAACTTTAACTCTTCTTTTATAAGACCGTGCATACTATCAGTTCCAACTGCAAAGTTCACATTGCTTTCAAGTATTTTTTGAAAGTTTTCTTTTATATACTTCCTAGCTTCTATAACTTTCTTTTTAATCTTACTGTTTTTTAAATCTGTTTTTTCAATACCTTCTGGATGAAACAAAATACTAAAAGTACCAATAATCCAAAGATCTTTTTCAATAACTTTTTTAAGCTGGGTTTCATCAATAAATGCTGCATGTTCTAAGGTCCTTACATCACTTTCTATAGCTAAATCCATCCCTACTCCTCCGTGAACATGTGCTGCAGCATAACTCCCTGCTCTTTTAGCTTCCTCAACAATTATCTCAACCTCTTTTTTACTATATGTAGCAAGTTCAAGAGTACTCTCTGGAGTACTTATACCACCGGTTAGAAAAAGCTTGATATGGTCTGCACCTTTTTGGAAGTTCTTTCTGATCTGTTTTACTATTTCATCTTTTCCATCACAGTTTGTATGAGCTGCTCCATGGCCGTTAATGGATACAATACCAATACCACTTGCTAATATTCTAGGCACAAGTATATCTTTTCTTATTTCGGCTTTTTTTATTTCAATATCTAAATAGTTCTCTTCTCCCATTACTCTAATTGTAGTAACACCCGAATCTAAACTTTTATGTAAGTTAGGTATACTACGTAATGTGTTTTCTATACCTGGTCTTTTAAGTTGTTCAATTTGATTTCCTTTTCCTGGTATTATCGATAGATGACTATGACAGTCAATCATTCCAGGCATCAGATAGCTATCACTATAATCAAATACCTCAACCTGATTGTTTTTTAGATAATTTTTAACTTCGTTTTTATCTTCAAATATTTCTTTAATTATATTGTTTTCAATTAAAAGTGAACCATCTTTAATTATTTGACTGTCAGTCCCAGTGATCAATCCTTTTGACTTAATAATTTTTTTAATTTTAATTACCTCCTAATTACTGACATATCAAAGTTTTGCTTATTACCAACTATTATAATGCATATGATGTGCCAAGTTTTGCTTTTTTGTTAGTTTTTATTGAAATTATTTTTGAATCGCTGTTAATTCAGGAATTAAGAATTATATTCAGAAAATAGTTAATATTTATACTTATTTGATAATATTTATTTAGCAAGTTTATATAATTTAATTAGGGTATATAGGTTTTTGCTTAGTCACCCATATACCCTAAAATATAACCTAATTTGGTTTTATGAGTTTTTTACCTTGCTCTGTCAAGTTGCTCCCTTGTCTTGTAGTACCTATTTTAATAAGTTTATGCTTTTCTAAAATCTTTAGCCTGCCTCGAACCATTTCTGGTGTTAGTTTAAGCTGCCGTTCTCTTAATTTTCCAGCTATTCTTTTTCTGCCTATATTTAATTCTTCTTTTTGGGCTTGATAAAGTACTTTTAAGATTCCAAGGAATTCTTCTAAATTGCCTTCATTTTTTAATTCATTTTTAAGTTTTGTATTGTTACTAATATTTTCATTTTTATCAACTTCATCTATCCTTCTAAACTCTTCGGGAAGGTGATTAGGTTCAACCTTGTTTTCTTCAACAACACTACTTATATAGTTTATTATATTTTCTAGTTCTCTTACATTTCCCGGCCAGTTATGGTCCTTAAATATCTTGTATACCCGATCTGAAATTACTTTGCTGTCATTTTTATTATTTAAAAAGTAATTTACTAAAAAATATATATCTTCTGGTCTTTCCCTTAAAGGAGGAACTGTAAAGTAAAGTACTTTAAGACGGTAATAAAGATCTTTTCTAAACTGTCCATTATCAACTAAAGACTGAAGGTTTTTATTTGTTGCGGCTATTACTCTAACATCAACTGGAATAATACTGTTACCTCCAACTCGCATAATCTCTTTTTCCTGTAGGACTCTTAGAAGCCTTGCCTGCAGTGTTAAAGAAGCATCTCCGATTTCATCTATAAAGATTGTTCCGGTATGAGCCTGTTCAAATAGTCCGGCTTTCCCTCCTCTTTTAGCACCTGTAAATGCACCTTCTTCATAACCAAAAATTTCACTCTCGATTAAACTATCAGATAAAGCGGCAAAGTTTACAGCTACAAAGGCATTATTTTTTCTCTGTGATTTATTATGTATCGCTTGGGCAAAAAGTTCTTTACCAGTCCCGCTTTCACCCTTTATTAATACTGTAAAATCGTTATCAGCAATTTTATTTGCAATCTTTAATGTTCTTTTTAGCTTATCACTAATTCCAATTATATCGTCAAATTTATATTTTGAAACAAATCCTTTACTTCGCATCTTTTTTCTAATTTCATGTTCCTGTCTTTGAATCTGGGTTATATCTTTTATACTTAAGACTTTTACTTTATATATACTATACTGAATAGTTTCTTCTTTGTTTATTAGTAATGATTTATCTCCATGGGTAATCAATTCATTAAATATTTTTTTATCTTCTTTTAACATTTTTAAAATAGAATTATTATTGATAACTTCCGCTATCTTTTTACCTATACTGTTTTTTATAGAAACATTCATCAGTTTTTCTGCTGTTTTATTCATAAACATAATCTCATTATCTTCATCAACAGCAATTATCCCATCATGAGATGTTGCTAGAATTCCTTCTAAAACCATATTAAGTTGTGTACTATATTTATTTAGATTTACTAACTTTTTTGTATAGTTTGCGATTAAAAAGTTGCTATTTTGTAAGGAAAGTTTTAAAGTAAAAAGAATTTCAATTATTGTTGAAACATCAATTAGTTTAACACCAATATCAATTACTTTATCCATACCGTCGGGAGCTAAAAACTTTCCACCTGGTGTAATAGCAACTTTTTCATCAGAATACTTATCTCCAGGTGAATATGGGCTATAATCTAGATGATCAATTCCCAATTCTTTCAATAGGTCTATAGTCTCTTTTGCAGTATATTGATAGTTACTAACCACTAAAACTTTTGTTTTAGGTCTTATTTGAAACAGTTCTGAGATATTTTCAAGATTTATAGCCCTTCTAACTGTAATAACTTCAGTGTTTTCTGGGGTAATATCCCGAACTCTTCCATAGATTACTTTACTTGAACTAAGTACTACATCACAGTCAGATAAATCAATATTATCATCACTTAAGATATATTTTTTTACTTTTACCCGGTCACCAAAGATTTCTTCTAACTGTTCACCAAAGGCATCTCTCATCACTTCTGCAATTGTAATTAACCCTAATACTTTTTGGTCTTTCATTATTTATCACCTGCTGTTTTGTATATTTATGAATATTTTTTATTATATACAATATATATTATAATAGCAATCTAATTGCTTAATGTAAAAATTTTCAGAATATATGATATTTCTTGACAAGTTTGCTCAACTATACTATACTTAGGGACAAACAAACATAATAAAAAAGCTTAGAAAAAGGAAAGTACCTCAAAAGAAGTTTTACAGAGAGGAAACCCAGGCTGAGAGTTTTTGAATTTCTTTTATTTGGGAAGTGCCCTTTGGAGCTGTTCACCGAACTAAGTAGGTATACACCGGTTTATCACCCGTTATAGTGATAGGGTATGACAGTACCTAAAAATAAGTAAAAACTACAGTACCTAAAAATAAGTAAAAACTAAAGTGGAACCGCGAATTTAAACCGCCTTTATATTATATAAGGGTGGTTTTTTATATTTTTTGGAGGAGGAATCAATTATAATGTTAAACAATGTTATAGAATTAATCGGTAATACAAAGATGGTAAAAATAAATGAATTGACAAAAGGCTTAAAATCTGATATTTTTGTAAAACTGGAAGGGAACAATCCCGGTGGATCAATTAAAGATAGACCTGTTAAAAAAATGTTTGAACTAGCTGAGAAAGCAGGTCATCTAAAAGAAAACAGTACTGTAATAGAACCTACCAGTGGGAACACAGGTATTGCAATTGCCCTAATAAGTAAACTTAAAGGCTATAAATCAATACTTGTTATGCCTGACACAATGTCTAAGGAAAGAAGAAAGATGATGAAGATGTATGGAGCAGAAATCATCTTAACTGATGGTGACAAAGGAATGAATGGTTCAATTGAACTAGCTGAAAAACTAAGCAAAGAAAATGATTACGTAATGCTTGATCAATTTAAAAATAAAGGAAATATTTTATCTCATTATGAAAACACTGGCCCTGAAATTATTGAACAGTTATCTGATATAGATATATTTGTTGCAGGAGTTGGTACAGGTGGTACGATTACCGGTGTTGGAAAAAAATTAAAAGAATATAATAAGGATATTATAATAATTGCTGTTGAACCTTCAAACTCTGCTGTGCTTTCTGGAGAAAAACCAGGTTCACATAAAATTCAGGGTATTGGAGCAGGCTTTATACCAGCAATTATGGATACTTCAGTAATTGATGAAATATTAACTGTTGAGAATGAAGAAGCATTTGATTATACTAAACAATTAGTAAGAAAAGAAGGGTTTTTCACTGGTATCTCAAGTGGAGCAAATGTAGCTGCAGCACTAAAAGCAGCTAAAAAATATGATAACAAAAAGATTGTTACTGTTTCACCTGACAGCGGTTGGAAGTATCTCTCAATCGTCGATTATTAAAAAGGAGGTTCAAAATGATTAAATATATTAAAACAATTGTTAACTATACAATAAAAAAAGATCCGGCTGCTAAGTCATTTGCAGAAGTACTATTTTTATATCCTTCTGTTCATGCCCAGATCTTATATAAAGTTGCACATAAACTATATAATAAAAAGATGTACTTTATGGCTCGTATGATTTCACAGATTGGTAGGTTTTTAACCGGAATTGAAATACATCCCGGTGCTAAGTTAAGCAATAAAGTGTTTATAGATCACGGACACGGAGTTGTAATTGGAGAAACCACTGAAATAGGTGAGGATGTAGTGATTTACCACGGAGTAACACTCGGAGCTACTGGTAAAGAAAAAAATTTCAAAAGGCATCCTACTATAAAAAATCATGTCTTAATTGGTGCTGGTTCAAAAGTGCTTGGCCCAATTACAGTAAATGATAGAGCCAAAATTGGTGCTAATGCAGTTGTATTAGATGATGTCAAGGAAAATACTACTGTTATCGGTATCCCAGCTGAAGTTAATAAAAAAATTAGAATTGTTAAAGAAGATAAATATAAAAAAGTGAGTGCAAGGTAGTTAAACCGCACTCACTTTTTCTTTGTTTTATCACACTTTATTTTTATTTATTATTATATTCAACTGCCCACTTTGCTATATCCTCTTTATTACAAGGTTTTGTGAAATAATAGCCTTGAGCATAATCACAACCAACTTCTTTTAGATAATCCAACTGTTTTTTTGTTTCTACTCCCTCAGCTACAACTTTCATATCCATTGAGTGACTTAATTTAATAATTGATAACACAATATCTCTATCTGTTTTAGACACTTCTATTCCTCTAATAAAAGAAATATCAATTTTAATGTAATCAACAGGTAACTCTCTTAAGTATTTTAATGAAGAATAACCTTTACCAAAGTCATCTAAATAGATTTTTACACCCATGTTTTTTAGTTGTTTTAGTTTATTTATATTTGTTTCCATGTCTAACATTAAATCAGTTTCAGTTATTTCAATAGCAAATTTAGTAGGATCAAAATTATATTTTTCAAAGTTAGTAAATAACATATCTAAAAACATTGGATCCTGAAAGTTACGGGCTGAAATATTAATAGCTATATTTATATTTTCATCATTGAAAATATCATTTTTCTCTTTAATATCTTCAATACTTCTTTTAATTACCCATTCTGTTAAAGGCTCTATTAAGCTACTTTGTTCAACTTCAGATATGAATTTCCCCGGCTCGATAAAACCTTTTTTAGGGTGATTCCATCTAATTAAAGCTTCATAAGTATCCACAGTATCACTTTTTAAATCAATCTTAGGTTGATAATATAGTTCAAAGTGATTATTTTTTAGAGAATAATCGACATCTCCTAACAATTCAATATTATCATAATTTTCATCTATTTTAGATTTTTCATAAATCCAAAAATTTATTTTCTGTTTATCTACTTCATCAAGCGCAAGAAAACACCTTTCTATTAATTGGTCACAACTGTTTCCAGTTTCAGGATAAGTTGAAATCCCCATTACTATATCAGTAAAGATAGAAATGTTTTCAAATTCTACTCCTTTATTCAAGAATTTATTAAACTCCCTTAATCTTTTTATTAACTCCTGTTTTTCATATTTGTTAACACACATTCCATACTTGCTGTCATTTATATAATAAAGTTCAGCAGCAAACCCTTTATATTTCGAAAAATTAATAGACATCTTTTGAACAAACTTTGAAAAGTTTTTAGACCCAATAACTTTATATATATCTGCATAATTTTTTATACTCATTACAATTACATGAAATTCATCCTGGTTTTTTATTTTATTAGTAATCATTCTTTTAAAATTTGTTTTATTAGGAAGTCCAGTGTTTTCATCAAAAAAAGCAACTTGATTAATCTTTTCTAATTGGTGTTCTAAAAGATCAAATAAAATGCCTGAAAAAGTTCCAATGAGTATAAATAATAACATTCTAAACGACCAGTTAAGGGTATCCTGCATTAACATTGTTTCTGCATTAATCGGCATAAATGGACCTAAAAGTATACCAGCTGTTATACCAGCTATAAAACCACCAATTCCTTTATAATAGTATGCTGTTATTAAAATAGGTATATAGATAATGTGTAGATAACTATATCTTGTACCCCCTGTAGAATATACTAAAAAGATTACTGAAATAAAAGTTAAGATTATAAAAAATATTATCCTATTTTTTTCTTTATATTGTTGTAAAATCGAATATTTTTTTAGTATATTTTTCATTTTTAACTACTCCCTAATCCTATTTATTTAAGTATTTATTAAACTCATCTTCTGGTACCATGCTTCCCCCTGTAGACCAAATTAGATGAATTAGTTCTTTATTTTGTACTATTTTTTTATATTTATCTAAATTATTTCTTTTGCTTAATACAACTGGTCCATAAAACCCTGCTAAAGCAGATGGTTCTAATTTAATATTTTCGTGTTTATAAAGTTCTTTTAATAATGTAAATAACCTGTCATCAGAAATAGTATATATTCCACTTAAAATATTTTTCATAATCTTACCTACAAAAGCCGAAGGTGTACCAACGCCTAATCCATCTGCTTGCGTTATATTATCAATACCGAAATCTTGAACTGCTATTTTATCATGAAGACCGGTTAACATACCTATTAACATTGCAGGTGAATGAGTAGGTTCAGCAAAAAAGCAGTCTACATTATCCGCGAACACTTTTTTAAGACCATAACAAATTCCCCCTGGTCCTCCACCAACTCCACAAGGAAGATAGACAATAAGTGGATTGTTACGATCAATTTTTATGTTTTGTTTTTTGAACTGTTCTTTTAGTCTAAGAGCAGCAACTGCATAACCTAAAAACAGATCTTTTGATTTTTCATCATCAATAAAATATGATCTAGGATTTCTTTTGGATTCTTCTCTTCCTTTTTTTACTGCAAGACTGTAATCTGATTGATATTCTCTGACAATAACATCATTTTTTCTTAAAAGCTCTTTTTTCCACTCTTTAGCATCATTAGACATATGAACTGTTGTTTTAAAACCCAATTTAGAGCCCATGATACCAATACTAAGTCCTAGATTGCCGGTAGATCCAACCTGTATGGAATAATCAGAAAAAAACGTTTTTAATTTTTCTTTTGCAAAAACTTCATAATTATCATCTATATCTATTAAATTATTATCCAAGACTAATTCTTCAGCATGTTTCAACACCTCATAGATACCACCGCGTGCCTTAATTGAACCTGCAATAGGTAGGTTATCATCCCTTTTTACAAAAAAATTTCCTTTAAGATCAGTTTTAAAAAGTTCACTTAATACTAATTTAAAAGAATTTAATTCTTGCAGCTTCGATTCTATTATACCTTCAGAGGGTTCTGTTTCTAAAAAAACTTTTTTTATGTAGGATGCAAATCTCTTTAACCTTTGATCAGCATCAACTATATCTGCAAGGCTTAAATTAAAGTTTTCAGAAGTATCTTCTTTATTATAATCAGGATTAATCCATAAAACTTCTTTAGTTTTAATTATTTTATTTAAGATCGGGTATTTCTTTTTCAAATCATTTATATCTATTTTATCAGCCATTTTTAGCCTCTTCTCTTTATTGAAATATATAGTAGATATTAATATAATGAAGTTAATAATAAATCATTAAGGAGATAGATAACATGAATAGTCAATTTGACTGGCCAAAGATTTTAATCTATATTGGACTAACAATTGCATTTTTAGGTTTTTTGTTCACCTATGTTGATATTAATCTAAGCTGGTTTGGTAGGCTACCGGGTGATATTAGGATAGAAAAACAAAATTTTAAATTCTTTTTTCCAATAACTTCTATGATAATAATCTCTATTATAATTAACCTAGCAATTTATCTGATAAGATTATTTTTATAGGCAGAAAGGAAATTAGAATCTTCCTTTCTGCCTTAATATATCTATTCTACAAAGTGGGTGATTAACTTCTCTGCAGTATAATCCTCCCAATCTTCTTCAGGTTCTTTTTCACTATACTCATCAGTAATTTCTTTTAGATAACTTTCCATTTCTTCTTCAGTAATATTTTTTTTTAGTTCATTTTTAATGTTACTGTTTAAAATAAAGTCCGCATACCACTTATACCAATCTTTATCAAACTTTCCATCTAACACATTTTGTTCATACTTATGATGAGCATTCTTTGCTTTTATTAAAACATATCTCATATTAGAAACTAAATTATTTTCCATCTTTATTCCTCCTCTCATAAGGTATGATAATTTACCATCTATTGATATTATTCAATAAGTGAAGCCATATTTCCTTCCATATAGAAACTTAAACTTCTATTAAATTAAATATTAATGATGTTAATTCAGTCCTATTTTTAACATCTGTCTTCTTATATATATTCATTAAATGTTTTTTTACTGTGTTTATTGAAATAAATAAATTATTTGCTACCTGATAGTTGTTTTTTCCATCAAGAATCTGTTTTACTACATCTACTTCACGGTTTGTTAGATTAAATCTGTTTTTTCCTATGTTTAACTTTTTACTTATTTTTAAATTATTAAATATACCATTCAAGATAAATAATTTATACATCTGGTTTGCTAGATGTGGCTTTA
>Ga0306869_1000307_pt1 | contig 25692 bp, 17 predicted proteins | sample AntRauTorckE6833_FD_190421 | JGI IMG/M metagenome (GOLD analysis project Ga0306869, IMG submission 190421) | Saline lake microbial communities from Rauer Islands, Antarctica - Metagenome Torckler E6 #833 (v2) (version 2) | ecosystem: Environmental > Aquatic > Non-marine Saline and Alkaline >... | reverse complement strand
ACCCACCGAGGAAGCTTTTGAGCGACCGTTTGGTTCCTCGTCTAGCGAGACGGCTTCGCAATCTGCCGAGAGTTTATCTAGATCTGCTCAGTTGATAGAGCAACAGGTAGAGGCTGCCGCTGAGCAGAACATTGCCCTTGAAGGTCTGTACGAACGCCGCCACGAAGTTAAAGATGTGTTTGATGGTTCAGCGCGAGCAGCTAGTTCTGGAGTTTCCAGAAGTGGCTCGTCTCCCGCAACACCCGGAGGTTCTATGACCAACGTAGGTGGTGATGCCAATCAAGGGGATTTTGAAAAAACAGCACACTCACGGGCGTCGGCTTTACCGTACCGACAGGCTGCTCAAAGTGGCTTCTGGGCAGCCGTAGTTATTGCGGCGATTATAATTGTAATAATCATTTTATAGCCAAAAAAACAAAAAAAGTGCAAAAGTACTTGCATTTAAATCATCTTTATGCTTAAATGATGTTATTCGGAAACAAATAACTAAAAAGTAAATTAGCGAAAGGATACGAAACTATCATGAACGAAGCAGGCAACTCAACTCCAGAACGTTATGTAGAAATCAATCGTGAAGTCTATACTAATGATGGCGAGCAGAACGAACAACTAGTCGGCGTTACCCCGGACGGTGAACGGGAGTACCTCGACTGGAACGACATGGATAATATAGCAGCAGAGCACGGTCATGGTTTGGGCGATACGCCGGCCGCCGCCGCAACAAGAGAGCAGCGGGCAGCATTGCGCGGGGAAACCAGCCAAGATAATGAGCCGGTTGCACCTTCGCAATCTAAGGCGAAAGCCTTGAGAGAAAAGGCGGATAATTTACACAAAGTTGCAAAAGTGGTCAATGCAGAGCTGCAATACCCACAGCCAGGTGATGCTGATAAAAGTGATAATCAGAAAGGTAACGTCACTCGTGCGCGACAGGTGGCAAGAATTGCCCATCAGGTTGAGCAGGCGGCTACCGCTTTCGACGGGCAAATTTCAAATCCTCAGAGATCACTAAAAGAACGATTGCAGGCTAAAGAACTAAAACGAGCTACTCTCCGCGCGGAGCAATTAACCAAGCAAAATCAAGAAGCCAGGGCCAAAGCCATACGGGAACGCCATACTAGCAGCGAGGTTCAGGGTCTAAACGATACTGCTGAATTGCAACTGTATGGTTCGGGCAATCGTACGTACACTCGGCCAGACAATGATCAGGAAATAGTTGCCTCGCCGCAGAATCCATATCCGGGCAAACTCGCCAAAATGCTTGATGACCCCAAGTATGGAGAAACACGTGCAGATCGCGAAGAGTCTGTTCGCGGCTATCAAGAGGAGTTACAGCAGTTGGCAGATGACGGTTTTGAACTATGCCAGGCCAAATTAATCATGGACTTGCGCGAAAAAGCCGCCGATAAACTTACGAAAAATCTCAAACCAGTAGTGGATGCCAAAACAGTTCGTGGCCATAAGACTAACGGGACAATTGACCGAGCTTGGGCTGCATACGACGAGGAAGATAAGCAGCGCTTGGCACTCATTCGTGACGGCGGCGTATTCACTAGAGCAGAATATGCACAAGTTACTAATGGTGAAGAGCTGTACTCTAGGGGCAAAGAGTCGTCTAGTGCCCAGAAAACTCCGGAGCAGGCTGCTCTAACTGAGCTGCAAGTAGTTTGGGCTGAGTTTGAGAAATCATCAATTCTAGACCTTAGAGAATCTGCCGAAAATGTCAGGGCAGCGTGCGAAACCTACCTTGCCAGCAGTCAATTCTCTGAAGAAGAGAAGGCTGCTAAGCGTGATAATTTTGAACGAGTAATCAAGGATATTGAAAGCCGGCGCTATACTTCAGAAGAAAATAAATATCCCCGGTCTCCGGATACTAGCAGTGAGGTAAATGAGGAAGTAGCGCTTCTAGTACATAGAGGGGTCAGGACTTTGGACGTTGACATTAAAAAAATCGCCGATAAGGTATATGCCGCCGATCAAGCTGGCGAAACTGCAGACATGCGGCTGGCTAAAGCGCAATTAGACTGTTACTTCAAAGCCTATGCTCAGGCTGCTAATTTAAGTGGAGCCGACAAGCAGGATAGATACAATCTGATCATGGAATACGTCCGTACGGGCAAAATGCCTGATGGGGCTATCCCGGCGCCGCAATCAGCGCCAGGCTCAGGAGGTGAAGCATCATCTGATGACGGCGAAGCCGACGACGCCAACAAGCGTAGCGGATTGCGCAATCGACGGGAGGCTCTAAAGTCGGCTATTATAAATCCTTCAGAAAAGAACAACTGGCTCGAGGCTATTACTGGTAACGAGGAGCGTAAGATATTTACTAAAAAACGTGTTTTCATCGGCGCGGCTGCTTTAGTCGGTGCTGGCGTATTGCTTTGGGCCAGCCAAAAAAACGGCTGGGGCCTTGATGTTATCCCCATTGGTGACGGCGACGGCATGGACCTCAACCCTTTTAATGGCAACCGTCAGGGCGGCCAGGGTTTGGATATTAATCCGTTCGATGGCGATGGGGTTGACCTGAACGTTAATGACAACGTACCAGGTGAAGTTCCCACAGATCCAGCTGCTGGAGACGAATTGCTACCAGTTGCTACGCCAGAAACAGCAGGCAATTTCACATACCCGATAGATTGGGCGGAAGCAAACGGAATGGATTTGCAGGATTTGCATGAACTGTCCGACAAAGCCCGCGCGGCCGGTGAAAGTGTGCAATGGCACGGTAGCGGCACGAAAGAGTGGCTAGAGATTAACGGCAATTCCAGCACGGATTTTCTCGTAGATACGCTTAATAAGTTTCGCAGCTAGGTAGAGTTTGCTAAAATAAAACGATAAAGGGAGGAAGCGATGTTTAAACTGGACGACAATTTGTTAACTGAATTAGGGTTGGGTGAATTACCTGCCGACGATAAAAACAAGATGCTAAAGCATATCTATGAGACATTAGAGATGCGCGTTGGTATGAAGCTGGCCGAGCAGATGAGCAACGAGCAGCTGGATGAGTTCGAGGCGTTTATTAATGCTAACGACGAAGCTGGCGCGTTGAAGTGGTTGGAAACCAACTTCCCGGACTACAAAAAAGTTGTGGCTACTGAACTGGAAACGCTCAAGGGCGAAATCAAAACCCAAGCGCCGCAAATCGTGGCCGCTAGCCAGCAAGCTGGCGCGTAGCTTCTCCAGATTATAAATTCACTATTGGCGATGGGCAATGGATCAGCAATTGGCGATTTGCCATGAAGCTCTATCGCCCATCTTCCATGGCTAATTACTAATTAATTTGTGGCCGGCTAGGAAACCCTCGGCGGACATTTCGTTTTTGCTGGCTGGCTTGAGTCGGTCGATTATTAGGGTACCTTCCGCGCTAGCAACCAGTAGCCTTTTATCATCACTGACATATGCCGTTCCCGGTTTCTCCCCACTTCTCACTCCAATCGCCTCACTTCTAACTGCTCGAGCCTTGGTGATAATAACTTCTTTGCCTGCCAACCGCGCGCGGCTTTTGGGCCACTCTGTGAAGGCTCGGATTTCGCGCTCGATTTGGACGGCTGGCTTATGCCAATCAATATTGCCATTGGCTTTGGTGATAAGTTTGTCATATGTAGCTTTGGTGTCGTCCTGAGGCATTGGCGTGGCCGATCCGTCTAGGATTTTTGGTAACTGGCTAATCAGGAGTTCGCTGCCGAGGCGCAAGAGTGTATCGGCAAGCTCCTGCTTGCTTTCATTGCCGGTTAGGCTCATCCGCTTTTGAGCGAACACCGGGCCGGCGTCCATTTCTTTAGCCAGTCGCATAATCGATACGCCGGTGGTGCTAATGCCGTCAAGGATGGCCTGCTCAATAGGTGTCGGGCCGCGGTAGTGGGGCAGTAGCGAGGGGTGAATGTTCACAATTCCACGAGGGAAGATGTCGATAATCTCTTGCGGGACTATTTTTCCGTAGGCGACCAGCACTCCTAGAGTGGCGTGATAATTTTCAAGCTGGTCTTTGATGTCTTTTGGGCGCGTCGGGAGCAATACGGGAATGTTGTGGTTTTTAGCTACTGATTCAATCTCTAGTGCTCGCGCGCTGCGAGACTGGGCCGATTCGTAATTAGAAACTACCGCCGCGACGAGGTAGCCGGCATTAATGAGCGCCTGGAGCGTCGGGGCTTCAGTGGTTACTCCGGTGGCTAAGCGCTCATTGCCAAAGAAGACTATTTTTTCTGATATCTTTTTCATAATCGAGTTGCTCCAGTTTGCCGTCGGGTAATAGTTTGAAGAATGCTTCAGGGGTGTCCTTGATGTAATCGATAAATACTTTGCCGTTGCAATGGTCGATTTCATGCTGGAAGACGCGCGCCAGGAAGCCTTCGGCGGTGACGCGAAACTCGTGGCCGTTTAGGTTGGTCGCACGCACGCGAACTTTGCTATGGCGCTTCACTTTGCCGTAAATGTCTTTGATGCTCAAGCAACCTTCGTAGTCTTCAACAACGTCACCTTCGTATTTGGTGATCACCGGATTTATAAAGGCAGTGAACGTCCGGTCGCTTTTGTTGTCAAAATTATTACGTATAACGACAGCTCGCAGAAGTTGATCGATCTGTATGGCGGCCAATGCCACACCCACCTCGTGCTGGCGGCTGTCCTCCCAATCCAGCGTCACGGCCTGCATATCTTCGATCAACTGCTTAACTTCGGCAGTAATTAGCCCGACTTTCCGCGAGCGCTGCCGCAAATGGGCGTTGGGCAACATAATCAATCTGCTTTTTGAAACTTCCATTCCAGTCATTATATCAGAGAAGAAGTTATCATTTTGATTAAATCAGTATGGGCGGTCTCGGCCACCCCGCCGAGTTCCTTTTTGGTCGGCAAAAACGAACCGAAAAAGCCGATAGGCAATTTCAGCTCTTTATAGGTTCATCGTCAAAGCCCACAATGCTCGGGGAACTCACCCTTTTCTTGTTTATCTTTAGCTAAATGAAAAGGGCTCAAACATCCCCTCGCTCCAAATTGTGGTTTTGCCATTTACGCTTCAGTGCTCTATTTTTGACCAAACTGCACTACTTTGCGAAACTCCTGGGCTGAGTTTAGTGGGTAGCTATGAAACTATTTACAACAAATCAGTTGGGTCGAGATCGTAGGCCCAGCCGCTGGGGAGGAGAGGGATTATCTGCAAAAGGGCGGGACGGTGCTTGGATTTGATGATTAATTGTTGGCGGTATTTGCCGGCGGATTTTTCGACGTAGGCGGGGCTGGGGCCGGTGATTTGGATAGGGAAGCGCTTTTGGCGCAGGGCTATGGCTAGTTTGCCAGCGGTGGATTCGGCGGATTTTTGGCTGGCGCGCGCGCAGCTGAGCTTGAGGACGTGGCAGAAGGGCGGGAAGAGGAATTGCTTTCTTTGCTCGAGTTGCCGGGCGTAAAAGCCAGCCCAGTCTTTGTTTACGACAGAGGTGAGGGTGAGATTATCCGGCGTGTAAGTTTGGATAATGGCAGTGCCAGCGCGGTGGCCGCGGCCGACGCGGCCGATGACCTGGCTGAGGAGTTGGTAGGTGCGTTCCTCGGCGGTGTAATCAGGGAAATAGAGGCTGGTATCGGCGGCCACGACGCCGACGAGGGCCAGGCGTGGCAGGTCTAGGCCTTTGGTCAGCATTTGAGTGCCTACAAGAATGTCGATGTCGCCGGATTGGATGGCCTCGTAGTGTTGCTCGATGCGCTCGGACTTGGTGCTGTCGGTGTCGAAGCGCTGGATGCGAGCGCTGGGAAATTCGCGCTGCAAAGACTCGACGACGGATTTGGTGCCGATGCTTTTGAAAATAATATCGGCGGCCTGGCAGTCGGGGCAGCTGGACGGCGCGGCCGAGCGGAAGCCGCAGGTGTGGCACTGCAGGCGGTGGTGGTCGCCGTGGTAGGTCAGCGGGATGGCGCAGTGTGGGCATTGAGCCTGCCAGCCGCAGGCTTGGCAGAGGACAAGGCGGGCGGTGCCACGGCGGTTGAGGAAGATCAGGGCTTGCTCGCCTTTTTGCAGCCCATCGTCAACGGCCTCTAGTAGGCGGGTGGAAAAGTGCATTGAGCTGCCAAGGTTGTTTTTATCGCGCATGTCGATGATTTCGACGCGGCTTTTTTCTGCCGAGGTTTGGGAGGCCATCTGTTGCATGCGCAGGATCGGCAAGCCTTTGGCCTCGGCGATGTAGTAATCCTGGACGCTCGGGGTGGCTGAGCCTAAAATTAACGTCGCGCCGTGGATGCGAGCCAGCTGGCTGGCGACGCGCACGGCCTGGTAGTGTGGCGCCTGCTCCTGTTTGTAGGCGGTTTCGTGGCATTCATCGACAATAATTAAGCCAAGGTTTTTTAGTGGACTGAACAATGCCGAACGAGGGCCGATAACGATTAGCGGTCGGTCGGAGTTGAGGATGTCAAGCCACGCTAAGCGGCGTTCTTTTGCCGTTAATCCCGAATGCAGTAACACGACTTTATGAGTACTAAGATTGGATTGAAAGTCGGCAACTAACTGAGGGGTTAGGCCAATCTCCGGCGTTAGTATTAATACTGAACGCTTGGAGAGTAAGGTCTCTTTAGCTAGCTCGATATAGATACGAGTTTTGCCGCTGCCAGTATCGCCGTGTAGCAGGAAAGTGCCGACCGGACTTTTGCTGATTTGGTCTAAGACGTTTTTTTGCTCTGGGGTTAGAGACGGCAAAACGCTTGTTGACTTTGGTTTATGCTGGCTTTGGTCGGTGCTTGCAAGGTCGTTACCCAACAGGCTGGTCGGTAAAAATTGTTGGGCTACCATCCCAAGTGGTGATGGGTAATATTGTATAAGCCAGAGCAGCAGCTTCAAGCTACTTGCTGGCAGCGGCTTATCTAGTATGTATTTATCGATTGGCTTGGTGGCAAATACGGGCTTTTCAACGCCCTCAATAATAATGCCCAGTACGGATTCTTTTCGCACTGAGATCATGACTACACTGCCTTCATCCATCCGTTCATTACTGTGGTAGGTCAGAAACCCTGAGCCATGGTAACTCGTTAGTCGTGCTAGCACATGATAGAAGTACATGTCCTCATTATATAACCATCCCAAAACAAAACCTGCATTTCAGGCCGCGCCTAAGAGCCTGACCTAAACCTCCCGTCCGGCTAAAACACCAGGTCCAGGGCTTTTCACCAGTTTTTCAACTAAAACCGTACCGTTCAGGTACGCTTTTAGCCCCAAAACCGCTGAAAATTCCCTGGCTGCTGGTGTTTTCCCTTTGAAAGGGGGGTTTGGGTCAGTTTCTAAGCGGCCGCAAACCTCCTATCCTCCCTTAACGTATCTACGGATATGTTCACTCGGAATAGAAGGTTTGTGGCTCACTTATCCATCGGCCTGATTTTACAGGTTTTGTTTTGTGATGGTTATAGGTAGTTTTCGAAAAATGTGTTGAAAATTGAGCCGAGGATCGCTATACTTAGTTTACGTTGTTCTAATAACAATAGAAAAGCTTATGTTAGACGTATTTATTACATCCAGAGTCCGGCGCAAAATAATCGTGGTCTATGCTAAGTACCCCGATTTTAAAACTCACGTCCGCGGTTTAGCCAAACTGATCAAAGAAGATGCCGGTAACATTCAGCGTGAACTGAAACGGCTGGAAAAAATAGGTTTTTTAATCTCCGAAAAACAAGGTAATACCAAAATTTACCACACCAATAAACACTTCGCCATATTTAAAGAATTACAAAGTATAGTGTTAAAGTCACAACGTACGACCCAGAAAAAACAATCATAAGAGCCTAAAAAAGTCTTGTTTGGCTAAGAGCCTATCCAAGATTTCCCTTTGGACAGCGTAGATTCAAGGTCTAAATTATTGCGGGCATCTTAAGGCGTGGGCTGTTTAAAAAGTAAGTGCAAGATCATAAAGTGCTCGATTGCCAAGAATGACTTGCTAAAACTTCTCTGTTAGCGTAAAATTACGCAGTATGATACAAGTTACGAGGAAAGATTCCAAAGAATCGCTAGAGAATTTACTGAGACGGTTTAGCCGTAAGGTGCAGCAGTCTGGTATGGTTATTGATGTCAAACAGGGACAGCACTTCGAAAAGCCACCCAGCAAAACTGAACGGCGCCACAAGGCAATTATTCGCAATGAGCGAAAGGCTTTAAAGGCTAAAAAGATAAAGCTTGGCCTTCGTCCTGCTGGTCGCCAGTAACCTGACCCAAACTCTCCGTTCACAGGTAAAATATCAGCAGCCGCGGAGTTTTCAGCGGTTTTAGTTGGAAAAGTGGTCAAAAGCCCTGGATCTGGTGTTTTAGCCAGACGGGGAGTTTGGGCTAGGCTCTAATAACCCATTCAAGATCTTTTTGGAACGTCAGCCGTGACTTTGGTGAGCTGGACAGGCCGTTTAGGTGAAGGAAGCGTACTGCCCAGGTACGCCGATTAGCGGTAATGGTTTGTCAGGCCGCCAGAGTTACGGGTGGGAGCGGAAAAAATCTTTACTGATCTTTAAATACCTTATATAAGTTCTCTAAAGCCTGATGAAATCTTGAGTGAAAAGTATGCACAAATTTGCTACACTGGATATGGAAAACTTGCAGTAAGGGATTGAGATGGATATAAAAACTAGGATAGAGCAAGATTTGAAGCAAGCAATGCTAGCTGGCGATAAGTTGGCCGTGAGTTGTTTGCGTGGTCTTAAGAGTGTGATTTTGTATGCTGAAGTAGCCAAGGGTGCGCGCGAAAATGGTTTAGGTGATGCTGAGGTCACTACACTGCTTGCAAAAGAGTCGAAAAAACGGCAAGAAAGCGCTGAGCTTTACGCCCAAGGCGGTAACAGCGAACGGCAGGCCAACGAGTTAGCAGAGAAGGCGATTATAGACGGTTACTTGCCGGCGCAACTTAGCGAAACAGAAATTGATGTCATAATCGATCAAGTAATCAAAGAATCTACCACGACTGCCGCTGGTCCCCCTGCCTTAGGGTTGATCATCGGCAAAGTCAAAGAACGTACTCAGGGTGCGGCTGACGGTGCGGTTATCGCCAAATTGGTTAAGGGAAAACTTGGTTAAGTGCATGATTAAAGTATGTAATTATTGGGTACATGATGGCGGCAATGTTGCACATTTGTTTCGTTTTGTTGCGTGGTGTAGGTCGTTTATAATGAAAAAAAATAGCCTGCTTAGCCACAAAGGAGTCGTATGATTATTTTTATGGGAGTTGCCGGTAGCGGGAAAAGCTCCCAAGGCCGTATGCTTGCCGATGAACTTGGATTGCCCTGGTTGTCGACCGGTGAGTTTCTGCGCATGCTAATTGCGGGTAAAAGGCGTCAGGAGATGCTCTCAGGCAAGTTGCTGGACGATACGGAAATTATTGCTATGGTTCGCAAGATATTTTCGGTAGTTGATCTTGATCATGAATTTGTTCTTGACGGCTTCCCGCGAACTGAGAATCAGGCTGAATGGTTGCTCGGGGAAGTTAAATACGGGCAATTAAATGTAACCGCAGTAATCCATTTGCAGGCAGATGAGTCGGTAGTGGAGAGTCGGTTGCTTGAGCGCGCCCGACCTGACGATTATCGAGAGGCCATCAAAGAACGATTTAGCGAATATGAGCAGTCTGTTAAGCCCATCCTGGTTAGTTTTCAAAACTCCGGAGTACCAGTCTACAATATTAATGGCGAGCAAGATCCTGATTCCGTACACCAGGAGATACTTTCCACACTAAAAGATGTGCATGTTTACAAAAATTAAGAGTCCGCGCGAAATTCAGTTTATGCGTGAGGGCGGCCAAATCCTGGCGACAGTGCTGAGGCTATTAAAGCGTCAGGTTGCTGCTGGCATGACGACAAAGGAGTTGGCTAATATAGCGGCAAGCGAACTGAAAGGTCTTGGCGGCCAGGCGGCCTTTTTGGGATACCAGGGTTTTCCTGACGTTTTGTGCGTGTCACTCAATAATGAAGTGGTTCACGGAATTCCTTCAGCGAAACAGATTATTAATGCTGGAGATATCGTTAGCATGGATTTTGGCGTATTGCACAACGGTATGATAACCGATGCTGCGATCACTACCATTGCTGGAAGTGCTGGGGATCCTGCGGTCAAAAATTTGGTCCAAAAAACTAGCGAAGCGTTAAAAACTGCAGTACACGCAGTAAAAGATGGTGTTAGGGTTGGCGACATTGCTTCCGCTGCGCAGTCAGTGCTCGAGCCAGGGGGTTTTGGCATTGTTCGTGATCTGGTTGGTCATGGCGTTGGACATGAGCTACACGAGGAGCCGAATATACCGAATTACGGTCGATCAGGCACCGGCCCGGTGCTGCAAGCGGGTATGACGATTGCTATCGAACCGATGGCGACGTTAGGTAGCCATGAAGTTTTCGTTGCTCACGATGGTTGGACGGTTATGACTAACGATGGTTCGTTGTCGGCTCACTTCGAACACACGGTGTTAATTACTCAAAACGGCGCCGAAATCCTGACAACTCTTGCTTAAACTGCTGCTTTTAAATCAAAGCGAGTCGTCACAAAATAAGTAATAGGCTCAATTTGTTTTGTTTTGACTGATCCATATAGTTGATATGATGTGTGAATGCAGCTCCGATCCGCAGTTGAGTATTCCAAGGTGTTGGGTCACATAACACCTGACCAGTTTCAAGCTGCGTTGGATAATTTCAGCCTTGGTAAATTTGTTAACGCAAAAGCTGTTCCTTTTGGCTTATTTGGTCAGAATGTCTTTCTGTCCACCACAACGGGGGAATTCGTGCTAAGAGGAGCAGCTCATTATGATTGGCAGTTTCCTGAAGAGCTATTTGTGGCCAGGCTATTGCATGAAAAAACTAAAGCTCCGGTGCCTTGGCCCTACTTGTATGATAGCTCGGAAACAATTTTTGGTTGGAAATACGGGTATGTCATTATGCCAAAAATGCCCGGGCTGCAGTTAGCCGATAATAAAGTAAAACAGGGATTATCTGATAGAGACAAAGCACATATTGCTTATGCTCTTGGTGAAAATTTACGCGAAATTCAACGTGTGAAATGGGAAAAGTCTGGCAGATATAACCTTGCGCTCGGCACCGTCCAACCATTTGATAAGAGCTTTGCGGATTGGTTAGTAGCTGGGTCACTAGAACTTCTCAGTCAGTCGATGTCTTATAATACTGGAACCACTCAAGCTGATGGCAAATGGGTCGCCGGAATGATAGAAGAGTTAAAGTTTGCGTTGCTAGTTCCGTTTACACCAAGCCTTGTTCTACACGATTACAAAGAAGCGAATATGACGGTGGAGCATCAGAATGGGCAATGGAAGGCGAGTGGAGTATTTGACTTGATGGAGGCGCTTTTTGGCGATGGAGAGCTTGATATTGTTCGTCAATTAGCCGCTTACTGCGAAGAAAAACAGTCTACAAACGCAGCATCGTTTTTAGACGGTTATACTGCCAATACGGCACTACGCTCGAAGGCAAGCGAACGACTTCACTTATACACGCTCTATGACCGTTTACTCGTTTGGGATTATTTTCATAGACCGGAGCATATAACACAGTGGCAGCCTGTAGGCTCACTAAGACATTGGGTAGGCAGCTATTTTAAAAAATTAGAACAATTAGTATAAAGTCATTAGAACTTTAGTGCAGATTGGGCAAATGTTTGGGCTGAATCTGAAAAATAGACTGCCGTCGGCTTACCCAGGCTCCGCTAAAACGATGCGCCCAGTTAGCGGCTGGCCGAATAGAGCCAGGTCGTTCTTTCGGCGCAGCTGGCTGCTGGTGCTGGGGGCAATAGGGTTTGGTGTAGCACGATGGGCTTTTTGCTACTTTTTGCCCACTCAGAAAGTCGGAGAGATTGCTTCTTGGAAAGAAGATTTAAAGAAGACTTTATTATTCAAAGCAAGAAATAAGTTGCTCAAGTGCAAATTTATATAACCACAAGGTTAGTGATAATTGGATAATTGGAACGTTAGCGCTATACTGCCATCATGCGCGAACAAGAAGCCGCCCACTACTTTGGGCTTGATATCGGTACGAGTATGGTTCGGTGCGTTATCGGTACATTAGACGGTGAAGACATACCAAAACCTTCAGTAATTGGTCACGGCAGCGCGCCTAATCTTGGAGTGCGTAAAGGAGTGGTTACGCACGTCGATGACGTTGTCGAGGCAATTACTCAGGCGCTATCGGAAGCTGAAAGAGTTTCGGGTGTGCGTGTGCAGGCGGCAACGGTTAATGTGAACGGTTCGCATGTACAAGGCATGAATTCGAAAGGCGTTATTGCCATTAGTTCCCCGAACCGCGAGATTACTCAAGAAGATCGATTACGTGTTGAAGAAGCGGCTACCATTGTCAAGCTGCCCCCTAATCGTGAGATTATCCAGGTGTTTGCTAAAAATTATCGTCTTGATGGCCAGGATAACATCAAAGATCCTGTAGGCATGACGGGTGTTCGACTAGAGGTTGATACGCATATTGTCGCCGCCGCCACTCCTAGTTTGAAAGCGCTGGATATGGCGCTGGAAAGAGCGCAGGTCAGGCCATCTCATCATGTGGTTTCTAGTTTGGCTGCGGCAGAGGCGGTGCTTAATCGCCAACAAAAGGAATCGGGTACCGTACTGCTAGATATTGGTTCAGGGACTACGAATCTAGTCGTTATTGAAGATGGCGAAGTTCAGCATGTCGCGGTGATACCCATGGGAGGCCAAGATATAACCAATGATCTGGCAATCGGCCTTAAAACTGATCTGGATATAGCTGAATTAGTAAAGCTTAATCATGGTACTTTAGCCACTGTTAAGCCAGGAAGAGTTACTGTGCAGTATGGCGGGCGATCACACTTTTTTGACCGTGATGGTGATTACGGTGTTGTGAACATAATCGAAGCGCGCGTTGAACATATTTTTGAATTTGTCGATAAAGAGCTTAAAAAAATTAATCGTTCTCGTAAATTGCCTGGCGGCGTGGTTTTGGTTGGCGGCGGCTCGAAGTTGCCAGGTATTAGTGAATTTGCTAAAGAGAAGCTGCAGTTAGCGGTAAGAATTGGTAGCTTGGAATCGGTTGGTGGTTTGGTTGACACCGTAGAAGACCCAGCATACGCTTCGGCGGTTGGGTTGATGTTGCTCGATCTTTTCTTACAAGATAGTAATGGGCTTGGAACGACCGGGGGACAGCCTAACCAAAGTGTTTTTGGGTTGGTTGACGGCCTAATTAAACGTTTTCGCAAGTAACGCGAGCATTAGGCTTTTTCTGCCACCCTCTCTGGGCTGCAACCAATTTTCAGAGCAATTTGACAATTTTTGATTCAAAAAAGTAGTTTTGATTACTATTTTGCCTAAAAAACTGCCAGCTTACTCCTGAAAATCGCTTTCGTCTTCGGCTAGGTTAGTTGGAGAAGTCTATTATGTGCTCAGGAAGTCGTAACTTGTATAACTCTTTGATTGATTAGTAAAATCTAATCGTTAAATAGTGTTCATTGAACTTGTCATGGCAATCGGGTATACTCCAAATTGTATCCAGTGAGCATTAGTTGATTAAGAGGGAAAAATATCATGCCGCAAGTTGCACCAGCCATCGAGACATTCGCCCGTATTAAAGTAATTGGTGTGGGCGGCGCTGGCGGCGCTGCACTTAACCGCATGATCGAAGCCGGCGTAGATGGGGTAGAGTTCATCGCCATCAATGCTGACGCTCAGGCCTTGCACCATTCTAAGGCACAAATTAAAATTCATATCGGTCAAGATACGACTAGAGGGTTGGGCGCTGGCGCTGATCCGGAAGTTGGTGAACGCGCTGCTCAGGAATCAAAAGACGAGATAGATAAGGCTGTACAGGGTGCTGATATGGTGTTCGTAACTCTTGGAGCTGGTGGTGGTACCGGAAGTGGCGCTGGGCACGTAGTCGCTAAAGCCGCCCACGATGCAGGGGCACTTGTAGTAGGATTTGCAACAAGACCTTTTGCCTTTGAGGGGGAAAAACGCCGCAAAAACGCCGAACGGGCTATCGCTAATTTGCGCGGATCAGTCGATACATTGATCACTGTACCAAATGATCGTTTACTGCAAACTATCGATCGTCAAACACCCCTGATAGAAGCGTTTAAGGTGGCAGACGATGTGTTGCGTCAAGGAGTTCAAGGGATCGCTGATCTTATTACGGTGCATGGATTAATTAACTTGGACTTTGCCGATGTTCGGGCGGTCATGACTAACGCTGGCTCAGCTTTGATGGGGATAGGACGCGCTAATGGAGAAAATCGAGCCGTACAAGCTGCTCAGCAAGCGGTTGAGTCTCCGCTGCTTGAAGTTTCTATAGATGGTGCTCGAGGAATTCTGTTTAACGTAATTGGCGGCCCAGACATGACTATGCACGAAATTCATGCTGCCGCTGAAACTATAACTAGTGCTGCCGACAACGATGCAAATATTATTTTCGGGGCGACCATCAATCCTGAACTTGAAGATGAGATTATTATTACCGTGGTTGCCACAGGCTTTGACGCAGCCTATTTTGCCAATAGATCTGGATCTGCTGGCGAAGCTGGAGTTGCCACTACTAATCTTGCTTCGACGGACGCGCGTGAAGAAAATGTAAGCCCGAAGACTGACGAGAAGGTGGTTGCCGGTATCGATATGGAACTCGATAATTCGGAGGAATCTAGCAATCCTGTTAAGGATTTTCATGCCAACGAATCAACAGTGCCGAATATTTGGACTATAACCCCAGAAGATTCGGAAGACGGCAGCCCGCGTATGTTTAGCCCAAGTCCGGAAGAAGATGAGTTGGAAAAACCGTCGTTCCTCAGAAGACTTAAAAAGCGAGCCAAACTTTCATCAGAAAAAAATTCCGACAATGACGAAGCTCCCGATGACGATCAAGAGATCGATAAAAAAGTAGCTTAAGTCTCGATTTTCCGTACCCTAATCGTCTTCTAATAGATATAATTTGCTTGATTGAATTGTCTGGAATCGCAGTCAATAATACACCAAATAAAACTTGCATAGCGCTAGTGCTGGGGGTATTATTTTAGCTATAGCCACTATATGTAGATAAAATTATAGTGATAGTACGTTCAGATTGAGTAAAAGTTTTGCGCGAGGACTGGCTGGTTTTTAGCAGTCGTGTGAAAAAAAGGAGGTGTACGGCCAAATGAAATGCAGCAAATGCCAAGAGGTTGACACGAAAGTAATAGAGTCGCGAGATGTTGCAGAAGGTGTGGCTATCCGCCGACGCCGGGCTTGCTTACACTGTGAGTATCGGTTTACTACATACGAGCGCGTTGAACGTCCACAGTTGATCGTTGTCAAGAACAATGGTAACCGCGAGCTGTTTAACCGCGAGAAACTGCTGGCAGGGCTTTACAGAGCATGTGAGAAGACCACAGTAACCAGTTTGATCCTGGAGCGTTTAGTAGCCGATGTGGAGCAACAACTTTATGCTTCGGGTGAATGTGAAGTACCGTCGTCGTCCATAGGCAAGATAGTCATGGAGCAGCTGGCACAGTTAAACGAAGTTGCATATGTGCGGTTTGCAAGTGTCTATCGTGGCTTCAAAGATATCGCGGGTTTCGAGAAAGAGCTTTTGGAAATTCGGGAGCGTAAAGAGAGTTATGTTAAGAGCTGATTGGAATGCGCACCCTGACTAGAAAATAAAATTATCAGCACAAATAGGTGCATAAAAATATCATCGCGCCACCTGAGAGACGGCTCGGTAACAAAAATCCATAAATAGCAAATGTAAAAATAAGTGAGGGGACTACTATGGGACAAACAACAATGCTTGGGGTAAGAAGACTTTTTACGCAGCCAGGAAGCAAGGCCTATGATCAGCTAAACTGGACGCAACGTGATTCGATTATAAAAAATCCGATGACTAGCCTGGCGGTTTTCGAACAGAAAGGTGTTGAATTTCCCGAAGGTTGGTCGCTTAATGCCATAAATATTGTCGCTCAAAAATATTTTACCGGAACTCCTGGCGATCCGGATCGAGAAACAAGCTTGCGTAACCTCGTTGATCGTGTGGCCGATACGATTACTAGAGTTGGTTTGCAGGAAGATTACTTCGAGTCCGAGATTGAGGCCGAAGACTTTCGCGAGGAACTGAAGCTGGTGTTGGCTACTCAACGTGCGGCGTTTAATTCGCCTGTGTGGTTTAACATTGGCGTAATGGAGCGTGCGCAGCAGGCAAGTGCTTGTTTTATTTTGGGCATTAAAGACGAAATGCCGTCAATTCTGAACTGGTACACCGAGGAGGGTATGATTTTTAAGGGTGGGAGTGGTTCGGGCATCAACCTAAGCGTTATTCGTTCCTCTGTTGAAAAGTTAGGTAAAAGTGCCGGAACAGCTAGCGGGCCATTAAGCTTTATGCGCGGCGCGGATTCCAGTGCCGGAGCCATTAAGAGCGGCGGCAAGACGCGTCGGGCGGCTAAAATGGTGATTCTGAACGCTGATCATCCTGACATCGAAGAATTTATTTGGAGTAAGGCTATCGAGGAGCGCAAAGCTCGGGCGTTACAAGAGGCAGGTTTTGACATGAATCTTGACGGCAAAGATTCCTTCTCTGTTCAGTACCAGAATGCGAATAATTCCATGCGAGTTACCGACGCATTTATGCAGGCTGTCGAAAATGACGATGACTGGAATTTAAAGGCTGTAACTAACGGTAAAGCCGTGAAAACCATCAAGGCTCGAAAACTCATGCGCCAGTTCGCTGAGGCCGCGTGGGAATGTGCCGACCCGGGTATGCAGTTCGACACCACCGTCAACAAGTGGCACACAACGCCCAATGCCGGTCGTATCAATGCCAGCAACCCATGTAGTGAATATATGCACTTGGATAACTCGGCCTGTAACCTAGCTAGTATTAATCTACTTAAATATCTGAAAGATGATCATACGTTTGATATCGAGGCTTTTAAACATACAGTTGAACTCATGTTCACTGCTCAGGAAATCCTTGTCGGATACTCCGAGTACCCTACCGAGAGCATTACCAAGAATGCCAAAGCTTATCGGGAATTGGGTCTAGGGTATGCGAATCTTGGAGCATTGTTGATGGCACAGGGCTTGCCATACGATTCTGCTGAAGGTCGTGCGCAAGCTGCGGCTATTACAGCCCTGATGACTGGTCACGCCTATGCCACTAGCGCGAGAATAGCACGTCGGGTTGGTTCGTTCTCTGGTTTCAATAAAGATCGAGAGGGCATGTTAAAGGTGTTGACGATGCATCGACAGGCTGTGTCGGATATTGATGCTAGTCTGGTGTCCGAGGAATTGTTAAGTGCGGCAGCTAGTGCTTGGGATGATGCTGTGGAACTGGGCGAGCGTTATGGTGTGCGCAACTCCCAGGCGAGCGTACTAGCGCCGACAGGCACCATTGGGCTGATGATGGACTGTGATACTACCGGTATCGAACCGGATCTCGGTTTGGTTAAAACCAAGAAATTGGTTGGGGGTGGAACCATGAGTATTGTCAATCAGACAGTTCCAAGGGCGCTCAAGGCTTTAGGCTATAAAAAACAGCAAGTTGATGACATCATAAATTATATTGATGTTGAAAAAACTATAATTGGTGCGCCGCATCTGAGCGTTGATCACCAACCTGTCTTTGCGTGCTCGATGGGTGATAACGCCATTCACTACGGTGGTCATGTTAAAATGATGTCAGCAGTACAACCGTTTCTATCCGGCGCTATTAGTAAAACAGTCAATATGCCGGTGGAAGTCAGCGTAGAAGATATCGAGCAACTACATATTGATGCCTGGAAGCTGGGTTTAAAAGCGGTAGCTATTTACCGTGATAACTGCAAAGTTGGCCAGCCGCTGTCTATGACGAAGAAAGAAGTAAAGCAGTCAGCTGGGATAGTCAGCGGAACTCCCGAGACGGTCAATGAAAAGTTTATTGTTCGGGGTGCTGTTCGACGTAAAATGCCACGAGTTCGCAACTCTAAGACTTTTTCCTTCAAAGTCGCTGATAGCCACGGCTACATTACTGTTGGAGAATTTGATGACGGGGCACCTGGTGAAGTGTTTATGCGGATTGCAAAACAAGGTTCGACATTGGCTGGTGTCATGGACGCCTTGGCGATTTCTGTAAGTCACGGTTTGCAGTACGGCGTGCCGTTAAAAGCTTATGTGAAGGCATTTACTAACATGTCCTTTGCTCCTGCTGGCATTACTGATGATCCAGAAATTCGTACGGCTTCGTCGCTCGTGGACTACATTTTCCGGCGTTTAGCTCGCAATTACCTGTCATTTGATGATCGGCTAGAACTTGGCTTGGCATCTATCGACGATATGCCAATAGATTCTCAGACGAGCCTGCTAGAGGAAGCTGCCACGGAAAAGGAAGTGGAAGCTGCAAAATCAATTATCGAGGAAGCGGCAGAATCGGAAAATGTCGTTTCTGATAATACAACCCTTGCGTCGTTTAAGACTGACGATACCGCGCCAATGTGCTATAACTGCGGCAACCAGACACAACGCTCCGGAAGTTGCTATGTGTGCACGGCTTGCGGCAGTACGACCGGTTGCAGTTAAGCGCGAAAACGATACTAGACTTCTTCAACCACCCTATCTGGTCTGCTATAAATTTTCAGGGCAATCTGACAATTTTTGATCCAAAAAAGTAGTTTTTGCTACTGTTTTGCCTCAAAAACCGCCAGCTTACTCCCGAAAATCGTTTTTGCCTTCAGATGGGGCAGCGTAAGAAGTCTACTGAACTTACGCACTCGGCACATTTCGGCCGAAAACACTTCGTTTCGATGCCCCGCCTGTCTTTCCGAGCCCCCTGGCTTTCTGCCAAGACGGCCAGGCAGGACGGACAGGTAGGTTTTCAGCCAAACTGCACCCTGGGTTCGTAAAGACCTCTTGCAGAATAAGCCATGGATGCCAAAAGTGATGATTTTTGTTCTTGAGCCGGCAAAGGACGCCCGCACCGTACTTCTGGTACGGTAAGGAAATTTTTGCTGGATTATGGGCAAAAAGGGCGCTTTTGGAGCCGTGTGGTTATTTTGCAAGAGGTCTTAAGTTCTGGATTTTGAATTACCAATATTATCCGAGAAGAAGTCTGCCCTGTATGGCTTGACCTCGAAACCCATAAGCTATACGCTAAGTTTATGAAACTGCTTATACTATATCGACCCGATTCCGAACATTCGCGAGCAGTTGATGAATTTAGCCATGAATTTGAGAGAAATCATGCCGGCAAAAAAGTAGAATTGATGAGCCTAAACACCAGAGAAGGTGCTGCATTGGCGAGTTTGTATGACATTACTCGTTATCCGGCTATTTTAGCGACCACTGATGACGGGCAGTTGCTGCAGAATTGGCAGGGCGATCAGTTGCCGCTTATGAATGAAGTCGCGGCCTACGCATCGCTGTAGACATGGAAAAGTTTTCGAGTTTGTTCATTTCTTGCGTTGTTGTGGCCGGGTAGGTTATACTTTTCTTACAATTTGGTAGATCCGTTTGAGTGGCAATCAACCACGAATTTTCCTGCGAAAGCAGAGAAGTACGGAGCGGGAAGAACGCTACTATCTAAAGTTCAGATTAGTAGTAGCAAGTAGAATCCGCCGGTTACGCCCGTTACAGCCGCAATTAAGTCCCAAAAGCAGGATGGTACCGCCCCGATATATCGGGACTCCTGCGACCAAAGGGGCTTTTTTATTTCCCCACAAACCTCGCAGATAATTAGGAGAATACGTGAAGTTTCAGCAAGGCACTAGGCGCAAGCCGCTTGAGTACGAAAAAGCTCTACTTAGGTATTGGAAAGAACATAAAACATTTGAGCAGTCGATTGCGGCGCGCCCATCAGATAACGCCTTTGTGTTTTATGATGGGCCACCTTTTTTAACCGGACAGCCGCATCACGGGCATCTTCTAATCTCGACCGTAAAGGATGCTGTAGCTCGCTATCAAACTATGAAAGGCAAGCGCGTTGAGCGCCGTTGGGGTTGGGATTGTCATGGCTTGCCAGCTGAAGTGTTCGTTGAAAAGCAGCTTGGAATTGCTAACAAGAAAGAAATCGGTACCAAAATAAGTGTTGCTGATTACGTGAAGGCTTGCCGCGTAGCGATGGTGAAAACTGGCACCGAATGGGAGGATACGATTGAACGGCTGGGGCGCTGGGTTGAATTCAAGGGCGCTTATAAAACCATGGACGTAGCGTATATGGAATCGGTTTGGTGGGCGTTTAAAGAACTATACGAAAAAGGCAAGATTTATGAAGGCGAAAAGGTGTTGCCGTATTGCACGAAAGACGCCACACCCATCTCAAAATCTGAGGTCGCAATGGAGAATAGTTATAAGGTGGATACAGATCCGAGTGTTTTTGTTTATTTTCAACTTGAAGACGCTGACGAATACGTCCTTACTTGGACTACAACGCCCTGGACTTTACCGGCAAACGTAGCCATAGCTGTTAATGAAAGCCTTGAGTATAGTCTGGTTGAATATAATGCTAAAAAAATGTATGTTGCTTCGAATGCCATCAAAAAAGTTTTTACGGACGAAAAACATCGACCACTTGCGTATAAAATTATAAAAAAAGTTAAAGGCTCTAGTCTCGTTGGCAAAAAATACCATCCGTTATTTGAAAATCGCGGTCCAGAAGCGCACCGAATTTTAGCGGCAGATTTTGTAACGGCTGATGATGGTACGGGTATCGTTCATGAGGCGCCAGCTTACGGGGAAGAAGACCATGAGCTATGCAAGGTCGCAGGCGTTCCGATTGTGTCGATTGTCGACGAGAACGGTCATTACACCGAAGGGCGGTGGCAAGGCCAAAATATTTGGGAAGTGAACAAAGAAATCGCTAAAACGCTAGTGTCCGAGAACAAGGCTCTGAAGGTTGAGTATATAAAACACGAATACCCTCACTGCCATCGCTGTAATACCAAGTTAATGTACCGAGCCCACCCCAGTTGGTTTATGGATGTCCAGGCACAAAAAAGCGAAATGTTGGTCGCTAACAAGACGACTAGCTGGGTGCCAGCACATCTGAAGACCGGCAGGTTCAAACATATTATTGAATCCGCTCCAGATTGGAATTTATCGCGTGATCGTTATTGGGCGACACCAATTCCGGTTTGGCGTGGTGTCCGCAGTGATGGCACGCAGGTGATCAAAGTTATCGGCTCCTATGATGAGTTTGAGCGGCTAACTGGAAAAAAACTGGATGACTATCATTTACCAAATGTCATGGATATAGAATTTGAGTATGACGGAGTGACGCTGAAACACATTGGCAAAGTGTTGGATTGTTGGTTCGAGTCAGGCAGTATGCCGTTTGCCCAATTTCATTATCCGTTTGAAAACAAGCAAGAATTTGAAAATAGTTTTCCAGCCGACTTTATTATTGAGGCAATCGACCAAACTCGGGGCTGGTTTTATGCTTTGACGGCTGTGAATGTTGGTTTATTTGGTAAATCTCCATTTAAAAACTTAATTTGTACCGGGTTTATTAATGCCGCTGACGGCAAAAAACTCAGCAAAAAACTCAAAAACTATACCGACCCAATGGAGCTCATGGATAAATATTCTGTTGATTCCTTCCGATTGCTACTGCTGCAAAGTCCGCTCCTTAACGGCGAAGACTTCAAATTACAAGACAAAGACGTGGCTGATGTCTCGCGGAAGTTGGCTATGGTTTGGAATATGTATGACTTCTTTACAATGTACGCGTCTGTTGATGGTTGGGAATGGGATGGGCAGCTAAAAGACCCTTACGAAGATTTAAATAATCCACTTGATCAGTGGATTGTGGCTCGTCTATATCAACTGAGCAATGAAGTCGATGCTCACATGAAACATTATGATGTAGTAAACGCAACGAAATTATTGCTACCTTTTATCGATGATGCCAGCAACTGGTACATTCGCCGCTCTCGTAAACGCTTCTGGAAAAGCGATAATGATGTCGATAAAGCAACGGCTTATCGAACTCTACATTTTATTTTAGTACAGCTAAGTATAGTTATGGCGCCTTTTACGCCATTTTTGGCTGAGGAGCTTTATCAGAAGTTGACCGGCGGTGAATCCGTGCATTTGCTTGATTGGCCTGACGCCAAACCCCTAACCAAAGAGCATCTGACGCTCATCGCTCACATGGCCGATGTACGGTTTGTGATAACTGACGGCTTATCTAAGCGGGCGGCTGCTGGCATTAAGGTTAGGCAACCGCTGGCTAGCGCTACGCTTCGCCAAGTCGCTAGTTTTTATGGCACCAATGACTTTGATGAACTCATTAAAGAGGAGTTAAACGTTAAGACGTTGTCGCGTGACACCAGAAAAGTTGATCCGAAAAAGACAGTACTTAAAAACATTCAGGAAAATAACTACCCGCAATCGGACTGGATAACAATGGATACTGAGATCACGCCCGAATTACGGTGTGAAGGCGTGGCCAGAGAGGTCATTCGGCACGTTCAGAATGCCCGTAAGAACGCCGGGTTGCAGGTAGAAGATAGGATTCATTTGTCTGTTGAAACCGAGAATGCTACCGTGCAGGCGGCATTGAAGGCACACATCCCAACGATTAACGCTGAAACTTTGGCGCGGGATTTACAACGAATCGCTGAGCCAACTCATACAGAGATTGTGAAAATAAACGGCTCGCCGGTCACCATAACTCTGTCGAAAGCTGAATAAACTGGCATAACTATAATAGAGATTTTCTTGGTGAGCCAGTCAATATGTCTGTCAAGGTATGTCCTTGCCGTAGAGTTAAGCGCTGGGAAAAAGACGGCGTTGAGGGTTGTATACATTTTTTGGTAATTTTGTGCTTGACAAATAAAACCAAAAGCGGAAACTAGAGACAGAGGTTTTACAAAAAATAATAAACAATAATAAACTAAGTACGAAATCGACAACTGCAATAAGTACGAAATCGACAACTGCAATCATGAAAGAAAAATACACATATTCGTTTAGACAAAAACTAATCAAAGCTTGGTCTAATCCACGAGTTCAGAAACCCGCGACAGCATTTATCGCGATCATGTTAGTAGCGACTGGCTATTTCTTCGTCAATTTTAGTCGTGCGGCAGTGACAGTTACTAGTGTCCGTTCTGGTAATTGGTCAAGTGCAGCGACGTGGTCAAGCGGTAGCGTTCCGACGGCTGGCGATACCATCGTTATCGCTGGTGGGCACAATGTGACTTACGACACGTCCAACATTAAAATTGCTGGGATGACGGTGAGTCAAGGCGGTTCATTTGCATTTGACCCCAACAAAAGCGTAACGCTTGAATCGAGTAAGAACATTATTGTTAATGGAACGCTTTCTCTCAAACCAGCCAGCCCGTCAGCTAATCATACCCTGCGCTTTACCGATATTGATGAAGAAAAGGTTGAGGGCAGTGGCATGAATCCCAAAGAAAACGACATTGGATTGTGGATTATGGGAGCCGGTAAACTGGATGCGATTGGCACGAAGAAAACGGCGTGGACGAATGCCGCTGGCAGTATTAACTCCGGCACTAAAAGCATTACCCTTAAAGAGGCGCCAGTTGGCTGGAAGGCTGGAGACAAGCTTGCTATCGCGCCGACTGTGCGGCCGACGGAAGGCATTAGCTTTGCCGGCAAAAGGGATAATTCATGGCACACCGAAGGTTTTGACGAAGTAACCATCGCCTCGGTAAGCGGTTCAACGGTTACTTTGGTAGATGCAGTTGCTAAAGATCACTCAAAGGTGAACGATACTTGGACGGCCGAGGTGATGAACCTCGACCGTAACGTAATGATCGAGGGAACACCAGGCAAACGCGCCCATATCTTTATGCGCTCAGAAGTGCCGCAAACCATCAAGGACATTCACATTCGCTACCTTGGCCCACGCAAAGACGATCCGGGCGCACCGACATTCAATGCCGATGGTGACGAACGCATCCTTGGTCGTTGGCCGCTGCACTTCCACCATATGGAAGAAAAGTCCAAGGGTTCGCTGGTGGAGGGCGTAGTAGCGACCGATCTCGGCACCCACGCATTCGTCAACCACGCGTCAGACGGTGTGACTTTCAAAAATACCGTGGCCTACAATGTCACCGAGCAGCCGTACTGGTGGGATAATAAGGAGTTCGGAAGCGAGTGTGGCACCAGTGCTGATGGCTGCGAAGCTATTAAAAATTCCGGTGAACTTAATGCCAGCAATGACACGGTGTATGATTCCGTTTTAGCAGCTAGAGTATATGCCGGGGATACCGATGGCGGTATATATCTAAGTAAGGGTGATCGCAATGTTTTGAAGAATTCCGTGGCAGTGGGCGTTGACGGGCGAGGCATTATCCATCAGCCAGCAGCTTGCTGTGGTGGTGACTGGTCCAAGAACGATAATTTAGCTCACAATAACGGTGGTGCCGGTTTTGAATCGTACTACAACCCAGCTGATGCCCAACCGCTGCTTAGTCCGACTGCGTATCATAATACGGTTGGAATTAGTAACGGCGCTTACAGGAACTCGTTCCTAGCTAAAGATTTCATACTGTATGGAAATCGTGATGCAGGTGTGGTTTTAAGAGCTCTATCTAATGAGCGGGGGATTTTATATCAGAATGGCACTATTGATGGGGGTGGAATATCTCCTTATGGAGTTACTGATGTCAACCATGTGCTACCTGCAGCTAAGTCTACCGTGTTTGAAAACGTTACTATCAAGGGAAATACCGAGGCTGCAATCGGCATAATTCGCCGTGAAAAAAATGATGACAAACCTGATTTACTAGATTTTGTTAATTCGACTATTGAGGGCAAGGTCTTGTTTATCGCGGACGATATTGAGCCGGGTAATGAAGTACGTTTCCAAAACAGTACCTGTAACGGCGCGCCTTGCGGCACTATCGCCGTACGTCCCAAAGGGCAGCTAGGTACATTAGTGCAGGAGTGGAACGCGGTTAAGCAAACCATCGCGCAGTTTAGCGATATCCCGCCTATTTCGTCCCCAGTCAATCAACCTCCAACAGCAAATATCACCACGCCAGCCAATAACGCCAGCTTTACCGCGCCGGCAACTGTCAACATCGCAGCCACGGCTTCCGATTCCGATGGCACCATCAGCAAAGTCGAGTTCTTCCGCGGTAGCAGCAAACTAGGCGAAGATACCACCAGCCCATACAACTTCAGCTGGACAAACGCCGCCGCCGGCAACTACTCTCTGACCGCCAAAGCCACTGACAGCCAAGGCGCAAGCACTACATCCAGCAGTGTGAATATAGTTGTTAACAGCGCACCACCGGCCGACACCACGCCACCTGCCGCTCCCACTGGTCTAGCGGCTAGCGCTGTAAGTGCTACCCAGATTAATCTGTCTTGGAATGAAAACGCCAACATTGATGGAGTTGTTAAGTATCTAATTCAACGCAATGGCGTCACCCTTACAGATCTAAGTGCCACAAGTTATGTCGATAACAGCGTGTTGCCAAGTACTACGTATCGCTACCGTATTTTGGCAGTTGATGCCGCGGGCAATACGAGCGCAACTTCGATCGAAAGAACCGTTACCACTCCTGATGTGGCTGACACACAAGCGCCGACCAGACCTACTAACTTAATAGCTACTGCTCCTAGTCCTACTCAGGTTAACCTGACATGGAATGCCAGTAGTGACAACATTGCTGTTGCCGGCTACCATGTTTTTCGAGACGGCACGCAAGTAGCTACTGTCACTACCACTAATTTCGGAGAAGCTAACCTTGCTCCAGATACTACGTACAGTTACAGAGTTAGAGCTTTTGATCAAGCCGGAAACTCCAGTCAAAAC
>Ga0306869_1000306_pt1 | contig 25736 bp, 28 predicted proteins | sample AntRauTorckE6833_FD_190421 | JGI IMG/M metagenome (GOLD analysis project Ga0306869, IMG submission 190421) | Saline lake microbial communities from Rauer Islands, Antarctica - Metagenome Torckler E6 #833 (v2) (version 2) | ecosystem: Environmental > Aquatic > Non-marine Saline and Alkaline >... | reverse complement strand
GATTCACAAACTCAATATTATCTTTTATTTATTTCGTAAAATGTATATTTTACGAAATAATACTACTTTTTTAGCAAATATAAGCCAAATAAAGCATAATTTACTTTAAAAACCTCTATTTTTATTTTGTGCAAATTAAATTATTGGAGGTTTTTAAGATGAAAATAAATATCGTTGCAGATAGTTCTTGTGATCTACCAGAAAAATATTTAAAACAAATTAATCTTGCTCCAATGACTTTAAAATTTAAAAATGATATTTATAAAGATCGTATAAACATCTCTCCAAAAGAATTCTATGAAAAATTAAAGTCTATTGATTACAGCCCAGGTTCTGCAGCACCTTCTCCAGGAGATTTCTTAAACAAAATGAAAAATGATCATGACAATTTTATCATTGCAATTTCCTCTGCTTTAAGCAGCAGCTATAATAATGCAGTTATTGCTAAAGATATCTTCATGGATAAAGTTAATGATGGTTTTGTTCATGTTTTCGATACTTTGAATGCTTCTGTTGGCGAAGGTTTAATTATCCTAAAATTACTCGAGCTTAGAGAAAAAAGTATGGATAAACAGTACACTTATAGATGAGTTAGGCTCTTATATCGAGGGTCTAAATACCTTCTTTATCTTAGAAAATATGGATAACCTCATAAATAGCGGAAGATTAAATAAAATCGTTGGTAAGATAGTAACTCTTTTAAATATTAAGTTACTAATGGGTAAAGATAAAAATGGAGCTATAAAACTATATGATAAAATTAGAGGTTCTAAAAGAGCTCTTAACACACTGTTAGATTATATAGATAAATACGGAAACGATTTAGAAAATAAATATTTAGGTATTGCACATTATGACTGTTACGAAAAAGCAAAAAAATTTAAGGAAGAAGTTGAAAAAAGATATAATTTCAAAGAAATAATTATTACTGAAATAGGTCCGACTATTGCAACTTATGCAGATCGAGACGCTATTTTAATTAGTTTTTAATTATAACCTTTTATATACAACTCTTCCTTTATTTTCTACATTTACTTTGATAGCTAAATTCCACTTTACATCTACAACTTTAACCTCTTCTCCAATTTGTTCTTCAGAAGATGAATAGATGCACTTAAATATATCATTGGGGTTATTTAAGTAAGGGTCTACTTTAATGTAGACTTCTTTTTCATTGTCAAGATCATTATTAATTGCTAAAATAAACTCCTCGTCACTTAAAACCCTTGACCAACCTATAATATCAGTGATCCTCTCTTCTCCACTTTTGTTTGGTATAAAGAAATCACTATCTTTTGAATATGTTATAGCTCTTAAATACTGTCTACCATGTCTTAGTGCAGTATTTTCTTTTCTTAATTTCAATATTTCTTTAGATTTTTGATAAATATCAGAATTTTGATTGAAGAAATGTTTATTTTGAGTTCTAAAAGCACCAAATTTACCACCAAACATAGTCTCACGTATATATTTATCACTGTTACCACTACCATCAAAACCTTGTTCTGTTCCATAATACATACAAGGAATACCGAGAGTTGTCACATTAAACATAACTGCATTAGCTAATAAAGAAGAAATTTCTTTTTCAGCACAAAAACGGTATTTATAATCATCGCTAAGACTAACCATATCATGGTCATCAAACATGGTCACTACATTGTCTTTAAACCACTTATATGCAACTTCACCTAAGAGTTCATTATTAGTGAATATATTAAAGTATTCTTCTGGATTTGTAATTCCTTTTGGTACCCCTTCTAATCTATCGGGAATATCATTAATACCTAAAGCAGCATCTAAACCTGTGTTTGTTAAAGTATCATATGCAAATTTGAATCCACCAGTTATTTCACCTATTAAACAAAAGTTCATTTTACCAATACTTTTAGTAAACTCATGTATTTCTCGTACAAAATGTCTAGTTACCCCCCAATCAAGGTGTTTTACACTATCCATTCTATATCCATCTATATCTGTTTCAAGAATCCAGTATTTATATACTTTAGTTAATATATTTAATGTCTGAGAGGGCATAAATCCTTCATTCTCACTATAACGACCCAAAAAGTGAGTTTTAAAGGACATAAAATCCCCCTGAATATATTCTGGGTAATATTCCCAGTTTAGTATTTCCCCTTTTCTTTCATAGATATCTTTACTCTGCATCTCTTTTGGCCATACAGCTCCATCAGGCCATATTTTTTCAATATCTATGTTATTTGGGTCGATATCGGCATGGCCATTTTCATCTCGAAAAGCTTCCAATTCATATTGTTCTCCAGTCCAACTTGGATTACCTTCTTTATAGGCATAAACATCCCCTGAATGATTAATAATTATATCTAAGATTACATACATATCTCTTTTATGTGCTTCTTCAACTAATTTTTTAAGATCTTCTTTAGTACCAAGATGAGGGTCGATCGCAAGAAAGTTTTGAGTCGCATAGCCATGATAGCTTTCATGGAATGCAACTTGTTTAAGAACCGGACTTAACCAAAGTACTGTAATTCCAAGTTCTTTTAGATAATCTAATTTAGATATAACACCTTTAAGATTACCGCCATTCCACTTATCTCCCGATTCTTGCCAACTTCCTTCATTTTCGGTTCCTACAACACCATCAAAGTCTGTATTAGGATCATACAATTCTCTTTGATCTTCTTTTCCATCAGAAAAGCGATCAACAATTAGAAAGTATATAATTTGATCTTCCCAATTATCAGGTGATTCAAAAAAAACTTTATTATTTTTTAATTCTTTTAAATCAATCTCATTAATACTTTTCATTTTATCAAATCCTTCTTATTCTTTATAAGATCCTAAGATTTTCCCGTAATAAATAGTATGATAATCACCCTGAGGATAGTACTTTTCTTTTATTTCATCGTTAATTAAAAGTTCTGGTTTCATGTCCTGTTTATATACAATTTCACATTCATAATGAACATCATTTCCTTTAATAAAAGGAGTGTCTAATTTTTTACCATCAATTAACTCTAGATTTAGTTCTTCAAATTTATTAACATCACGACCAGATTTAGTACCACAATAATCAGTTTCTCTTTTCATCTTATTTGCAAATGGAACTGATACAGTAAACTGGTCAGTATTTTCAATTAATTCATGAGTATAACGAGAGTGTCTAACCAATACAGTAAAGATCGGCAAACCCCAAACTACTCCTACATTTCCCCAACCGATTGTCATGGTATTTAATTTGTCTTCATTTTTAACCGTTAAAAATGCACCCACTTTAATTCCTTGCATAACTTCATTTTGATGGTCACTAAATTTAATCTTTTCCATTTTAACATCTCCTCAAATATTAGTTGTAATTATTTGTTTTTTTTTGATAATAATGTGCCTCTTCTCTCACTAAACCACATTTATCTTTTTTAAAGAAGTCAATGATTATCTGTTTGTTTGTATCTTCTAACAAGGCCAATATAGTTTTTGCTATAAGATAGCGGTTCCAACATTTCTTGTAATTATCATAAATAGAGATTAAAAAGTATATGATATTAGAATTGTTGTAGTAATTAATTACCTCAATTAGTTTTTCTAGACTAATATTGTTAGATAAAAATTCACTTTTTAATTGATCTTTTATTTCATTATACTCAAAACTTTTAAAAACACTTTCTAAATAATATATATCTAAATTTATGATTTTAAATAGACTAATAACTTTAACTTTATCCTTGTTTTTATTGATTTTTTCACAGAGATACATTTTAACATTATATTTCCCAGTATATTCAAATAAAAATGCTGTAGGTACTTTAGGTAGTTTTTCAAAAATAATATCTATTATATGTTTTTTAACTAATGGCTGTCGTGAGGTAATATATATACCTAATAGGTTATTAATATTATCCTTTTTACTCAAATCGACATTATTTATAATATTGTTTTGAACAGTATTTATTACTTTAGTAGAGTTAGTTTTTAAATCATTTATTCGATTTGAGTTCTTCTTTCTTATTATTTTAATCCGTTCAATAGTAAAAAGAACAAGTATTAATATCATATTGAAAATACCAAAGTTTTCTAAAGTTAAATAACCAAAGTATTTTGAAATTATAGAAAAAATAATGTTAACAGCTAAGTATATCTTTAGTAGATAGTACTTTTCAAATCCAGTAAACAACTTAGATAAAATGTAAGATATTAAAAAAAATATAGTTAATTTAAAGTTATATAAAGTAAATATTTTATCAGCAAATGAACCGAAAAAGTGATCTCGTAAAATTACAAAAAACGGTCCGATTACTATAAATATTAAAAATGAGTATGGTATAGCTAAATATCCAAGTCTTTTTATTAATAAATAAAAGATTAATAAGAAGATAATTATCGGAAGTAGATAGTAATAAATTAGTTTTGCCATATTATAGTTTAATAAATATTGAAAGTTACTTATCTTACCTTTACCTAAAAATCCATCTTCATATAATTTATCTTCTAAAGGTAAGGTGATCTCATATAATCTTTGTACTGCTTGATTAAAGTCAATATTTTCATCACTAGCCATAATTTTTGATATTATAGCACTTACACGGGGAGCAGCAAATGAAGTACCACTTGCCCGATAACTAAACATTTGTGGTAAGGTTACAGTTGTAAAAAAGTTTCCCTCTGCACAAATATCAATATACTTTCCATAATTAGAATAATCCGTTTTTTGTTTTCCTTCAATGCTTGCAACAGCAATTACATAGTCCTCGAAAGCAGCAGGATAAAATGATATTGGACTATCATCATTACCTGCAGCTGCTATAATTCCTACACCTAATTCAGATAAGTCCCTGATCATTATTTCATGATATCTTTCTGCTTCATAAAATCCAAGACTGATATTAATAATTACTTTTTCATTACTATTGTTTAACTTATATCTATATACTTCATCTAATGCTTCATAATATTTATTTACCCCATACCTATTTTCTTCTTTTACATTTAATTTTTTTATCTCAAAGTTAGGTGCTTCCTGCTCAATTATTGAACTTACAACATCACCATGGCTTAATATACCATCACCAAATGAATCAATTACAAATATTGTAACTGTTCCATTGCTCTGATGTTCATAAATAATGGGGTATAAATAAGCAGTTAAAATAAGTATTAAAATGACGAATAAAACCCAGACATTTCTTTTATCCATCTGAATCCTTTCTCATTATAAATTTATTGTGGTATTCAATGAAAATTACTCTTCCAACAGCATAAGCGGGTACTGCATACAACGCACCAATAAATCCAAAGAGTGTTATGAATATAAGTACCATAAATATTACAATTAAAGGATGTATTTGAAGTCGTTTCCCCTGTACTTTTGGTTGTATAATATTCCCTTCAATTTGTTGTACAATTATTAATACTATGAGGATTTTTACTACCATTAAAAAACTTTCAGAGATACCAATAAAAACAGCTGGAACTATACCTAATATAGGACCTAAAAAAGGTATAAATGAAGTAACCATAACAATAGCTGAAAGTATTAATGCGTTAGGTAATTTAATGATCATAAAACCAGTAAATGTTAAAATACCCAAAATTAAGGCAACTAAAACTTGTCCAGTGATATACTTAGAAAGGGTTTGATCTATCTTGTTAATCATTTTATCGATAAACTGTCGATCACCTTTAGGAATGTAGGATAAAAGTGTTTTCTTGATTTGTCTATCATCTTTTAGAAGGTAATAAACAACAAAGGGAATCAATACAATAACAGTTCCTATATTAGTTAAAGTAGTAAATATACCAAAAATATTATTTCTTACTACATTAATAATATTTTCCATAAATTCAGAGATTCTTTCTTGTATATTAAATCTTTCTAAGTACTCCATAATCCGAGAACCTACTTTATACAATAAATTATCTTCATTAGGTACACCAGCATCTGAATAATAATAGTTAGAAAATTCATTAACAAGGTTTTTGGTCTGTTCGGTTATTATATTCCCGCCGAAGTAGATTATAAATACGATTAATGTAACTATTAAAATAAAGCTTATAAAAATAGATAATACCCTGTATTTTAAATATTTTGTTAAAAAGTCTACCAATGGACGTAATAGATAGTACACAAATCCCCCCAATAACAAAGGAATAATCAAAAGCGAAGTGATTATTCTAAAAGCTCTTATTATAAATGTGATCTGGTTCATTAGGATAAATATAATTAATATTAATATTATTGCAAAACTATATTTAAAAAAATTATTATTAAATACATTTTTAATTTTTACCACTCCCTTTTGAGATATTTTTTAATATAATCTTCTTTATATTCATACTTTGTATTACAGTAATGACAAATTACTTCAACATATCCATCCTCTTTTATTGATTCTTTTATATCATCAGCAGACAAGGTATTTACAATCTCTAAACCCTTTTCTTTACTACAGTTACACTTATATTCTATTTCTTGTGTTTGAGTAATATTATATGAAAAGCCTTGTAACACTTTGTCTAATAGGTCTTCTGGATTATCTCCATTATCTATTAGGCGACTTACTGAATTTATTTCCGACAGATTTTTCTCTAATTGTTTAATGGTTTTTTCAGGTGTGTTTGGTAAAAGTTGGATTATAAATCCTCCAGCTGCTCTAACAGAATAATCTTTATTTACTAGTACACCTAATCCAACTGAAGAAGGTATTTGTTCAGATTGAGTATAATAATATGTTAAATCTTCTCCTATTTCACCACTTACTAATGCGATTTTACTTTCATAAGGTTCTTTAAGCCCTGATACTTTTCTAACAATTAAATCCCCTTCTCCTATTGCCTGATTAACATCAAGTTTATTTAAATCATTAATTAAAATATCAACTTTTGGATTACCTACATAACCTCTAATTTTACCTTTTAAATTAGACTCTGCAATAATTCTTTCAATCGGTCCGTCTCCAATAATTTTTAATCCAATTTTTACACCAGATTTTTCTAATGCACTCATCATTGCAACTGCAGATAGTGTCCTTCCCAAAGCAGCAGTTGCCACAGGAGTTGTCTCATGAACTGTTTGTGCTTTGCTTACTAAATTAGTAGACCTAACAGCTAATCCTCTAATTTGTTTGTTTTCAGTTAATACTCTTATCATATAATCTTCCATAGCTAATACTCCCCATTTCTATTTATAATATTATCAAACAACTCTGCAATAACTAAATCAATAATATTGTCTTTGATTGTTTTAGACAGTATTTCGCTTTTTTTGATGAAATTCGGAACATTAATTTCACTTACTTTAACAGGTGTATATTTTTTTGAAATCAGTTTTACAAAATTATCAAAATCATATATTTTGAATTTGTCTATATTAGCTCTTTTGGCTATCAACTCCAAAACAGCTAATGTAATATCCGTATAATCACATTTTTCATCTAAATCTAAAAGTCCGGCTAGTCTAGGTATGATTATTTCAAATAAAGCCCTCCTAGGGTCCATATTTTCAGCACCAAAAAATTCAGCTATCTTATGAACACTTTTTTTAGGTATATTCAATAACAGTTTTGTAAAATAATCTTCTTCCATATCGATCTTTATATAATAGTCAAGACCTTCTATATCTTCTTGAAATACCTTTTTAGCATCATAATAGCCTAACTTTAAATTTTTACGAGCAATCTTATTATCAAAATCTAAAATATTTTCCAAATCTTTTCTAGGCTCAATGTATATTAAATTAAGGTCTTCAGTTTCTTCAATATCTCTAGTAATTCCAAGTCCATGTGTTCTTATAATTATTATATTTATATAGCCTTTATCAACTAACATATCTATCGGCATATTGTCATAAAATCCACCATCAAGAAAGTACTTTCCATTTCTTTTTTCTTGTTTGAAAGTAGGTAAATTTGAACTTGCCAAAAGATAATCATTTAGTCTACCTTGGGGAATATCTTCAATGTATATTTTTATAGGTTTCATATCAGAAATTGATATTGTTACAATTCCAAAATCTTTTTTTGAACTTCTAACTTTATGCTCATCTATATTTTTTTCTACAATATCTTCTATCATTGAAATATCTAATCCTTTATTATCAACAACAGATTTAACCTGTGACCATATATAAGATAAGTCTTTTTTATCAAAACTTAACTTCTTTATTTTATCTAACGCGCCCTGTTCTATGTCAAAAACCTTTTTAGGAGAAATGTTATACCATAAATCATAAGCCTTGTCAAAGTCTCCCTGGAGAATAAAGGCACCATTTAGTGCTCCTATAGAAGTACCTGCAACACCATCAAACTCAATATCCATTTCTCTTAATGCTTTAACAGCACCTATTTGATATGAACCTTTTGCTCCTCCACCCTCTAATATCAATCCAAATTTCATTTTATCACATCCTAAACAATCTTTTTAAATTTATTTTAAATAACTAAACTTATATATAGTACCTTAATATTTATAATTCAATAAATAAGGAAAGTATTCCTTCCTATTATTTCATTTATAATTCTATGAATATCTGTTATAATAGGATTAGTGTAAAAATATTAAATTAAACAGAGGTGAATAACAATTACAAACTTCAAAAAGGATAATCAAGATTTATATAAAATAAAAAATAAAAAAGAAAATGCATTATTAGTTGGTACCAATCAAGCTTCTTTAAAAGAACTAGGTCAACTAGCAGATACATCTGGAGTCCACTCTTTAAAATATTTTTCTTACCGTGGGGACAAAATAAATCCAGCCTTTTACATAGGTAAAGGTAATCTTGCAAAGATCAAAGATATTATTGAAAACTATGAAATTAACCTTGTAATTTTTGATAATCGACTGTCCCCTGCACAATTAAGAAATATTGAAGAAGAAATTAATGCTAAAATAATTGATAGAAACCAACTTATCATGGATATCTTTGCATTACATGCTCAAAGTAAAGAAAGTAAAATTCAAGTTGAATTAGCACAGCTAGAATATCTTCTACCAAGGTTAGTTGGACGAGGTACTGAACTTTCCCGACTTGCTGGTGGTATAGGTACAAGAGGACCTGGTGAAACAAAACTTGAGGTTGACAGAAGAAGAATTGAAAAAAGAATATATAGATTAAAAGAAAAATTAAAGGAAATTAAAAGTGATCGAGAAGTTCAAAGAAAAAGCCGTAAAGATCCAATAATTTCACTTGTTGGATATACAAATGCTGGGAAATCAACACTTCTTAATATGTTAACCGGCGATGATGCTTTAGTTGAAGATCAACTATTTGCAACCTTAGATTCAAGAGCAAAAAGTTATCAACTACCAATTGGTAAAAACATTATCATCACTGATACAGTTGGCTTTATAAAAAATCTTCCTCACCAACTCATTGCATCTTTTAGATCAACATTAGAAGAGATTAGTAATGCAGACTTAATTTTACACATCATTGATGCTAGTGATGAAGATGTAATTAATAAGGTTAAGATTGTTAATAATGAATTAGTAGAACTTGGTATTCAAGATAAACCTATTCAAAAAGTTTTCAATAAAATTGATCGGATTGATTCAAGTACTAAAAAAGATTTAGAATTACAGTATCCTGAAGCAATTTTTATCTCAGCAAGTAAAGAAATTAATAAAGATATACTTATTGAAATATTAAATAATTTTATTGAAAATTCGATGGAAAGATATACTTTAGAACTACCTTATGATCAAGCAAGCATCGTTGAAAAACTTTATAATAATGGAATTGTAGAAAAAGAAAAATATGAAAACAACCATATTTTTGTTGATGCATATATCCCAACCAACTTGGCTAAAAAACTTGAAAAATATATCGTTAAGAAAAAATTATAGTTCTTTTATCTATCAATTTTTTAACTTCAAAAAATATAATAAGATAATAGTGAGGTTTAAATTAACAGCAAAAAACTGTTAGTATAACACCTCACTTTTTTAATTTAAACTCGTTCCAAAATCCAATTTTCTAAATCTGTATATACCTCATCTTTTCTAATATCCCTTATTACTTCATGTCTGATCGCATTATATACCTTATACTTAACTTCTTTTAGATTATTTTCTTTATATCTATTAAATAGTTTTTTAATATCTTTTCCAAAATTACCAACGGGATCATCATCACCAGAGATTAAAAACATAGGAATATCTTTTGTTATTTCTTTGTTTTTTTCAAATCTATTTATTATTTTACTTCCACTCATCATATCAATAAACATCTGATTAGAAATTTTAAATCCACAAAGCTCATCTTCATTGTATTTTATTACCTCTTCTTTTACACTACTTATCCAGCTATTTTTACCTTCACTGTCAAATTTTCTATTATATATAAAATCCATAAGATAACTATCAATAACATTTTTACTCTTTTCTTCTTTTAAAGCCTTTTCTATTTTAGCAATTAACTTAACTAAATCCGTTGATAGTTCTTGATAACCAAATACTCCACTTAATATTATAGCTTCAGGAATTTTTTCACCTACCAAATAATATCTGGCTATAACAGAACCCATACTATGGCCAAATACTATTAGTGGTAGTTCATATTTGCCTTTTATATATTTTGAGGCATACTTATTTGCATTTACTGCTTTTGTCCATCCATCCTTACTATCAAAAAATCCAAATTGACCATCATTTAATTTAACGGTCTCTCCATGTCCTAAATTATCAATACCAAAAACCATAAACCCTTTATTAGTAAAATACTGAGCAAATTCTTCGTATCTTCTAATATGTTCTGTCATACCATGCACAATTTGAATAAGACCTTTATACTGGTTTGTATCAGGTGACCAACGGTGTAAAGCAAAACTCTTATCCTCAAAATCTATACTTTCTCTTACATATTGCATTATACTACACCTCTCTTATCGTTAAATTATACAAATCATCTCTTCTATCTTCTTTTAAAGGTAACTTTGTTTTAACTTCTTTTATCAAGGTTAAGTTAATAAATCCACTATAGATACCTTCTCTTCTTCCTGCATTTAACATTATCTCACCTTCGGGACTTATTATTACAGAGTTACCAAAGTATTTTTTGCCACTTCGGTTACAAGCTACCACATAGTATTGATTTTCCATAGCCCTTGCCTGTAGTTGATTTAACCATTGATCTTTTTTGGGATCATTAAAGTTAGCTACAACATATAAAACATCAATATCTTTTAAGCCATAAAGTCGGGCTAGTTCAGGAAATCTAATATCATAACAGATCATAAACCCAAACTTACCGAACTTAGTATCAGCAATACTAATATTGTTTCCAGGTGTTACAACTTTATTTTCTCCCCCTGGTGAAAATAAATGTGTTTTACTATACTTTGCCTTAGTGTTACCCTTGTTATCAATGAAATACAAATTATTATATATTTTCTCATCCCTGCTTATTTCAAGAAATGATCCACTCACCATAAACAAATCTTTATCAAAAGCAAAATCTTTTAAATACTGGATAATCTCGTTATTTTCCCGCTGAACATAATCATCAATATTATCAAAAATTTCATTACTAAAACCGGTCAGCCAGGTTTCAGGCAAAACCACCACATCAGAATTATATTCAACTACTTTATGCAGACTTTTTTTCATTTCTTTAAAATTTTCTTTAATCTTACCTATCTCAATATTACTTTGAATCAAAGAAACTTTAAAATCCATAAACAGCCCCCTCCTAACAGGTGAGATGTAAAGCTGTGATAATTATTTTATCCTGTCCACTAAGTTCATTATGTTTTTGGACTGCTTGTTTAGTGTTAGATATATAGTAATCAATATCGTGTAAATCAAAATATTCTTTTAACTTTGGGTCAACTTTCATTTTTTCACTTGCACCAGTACCAATAACAATAGTATCGAGATTATAATCTTTAAGATCCTTAATATCACTCACATGAAGCCGATGTCCTTCATTTCTCCACCATTTATCATTTAATTTGTCTGGATATATTATCACATCATCATGATAGATATTATCATTTATTTCTATTTCACCAAACTTGTAGGAATTAATTTGATAAATAATAATTACCACCTTCTTTTTTTAGTATCTAAGAGAAACTCAGCAGCCTTTTCCATATTCTCATTGGTTGCCACTAAAAATAATTGGTCATTATTATATATTTTTGTATTACCTCTAGGTATTCTTAACTTATGTGAATCCTGATCAAAAATACCCGCTATAACACATTCAGTAGGAAAACCTTCACTATTTACTATCTCAGATACAGTACTTCCTGATTTAATAAAATCGTCTGGCAAGGTCACAATAGAAACCTCTGCATTACCTTCACCAATTGAGATAACCTTCCTAATGTTTGGTTCTTCAATATCTATGATAAAGTTATCAACTAACATTTCATTGACAGCACCAACATTAGTAGCCCCTGCCATTTTATATGCATTCTTATAATCAGGATTTCTCATTCTTATCAGTATTTTTTCAACTCCGAAGTTTTTAGCAAGTACAGTAAAAGACAAATTATCAGAGTCTGAATTCATAACACCAATTGCTACATCAGCTTTTTTAATTCCAGCATCTTTTAAAACTTCTATGTTTGTGGCATTACCTACAACACTTACTGCACCAAGTTTTGTATATATTTTTTCAGCCACTTTTTGGTCTTCATCGATTACTACTACATCATGATCTTTTATCAATCTAGAGGTAATTGAACTACCAACTACTCCTCCTCCAGCTACTACTACATACATATTAACCCCTCCTATTTCCAGGCTTTTTTAGTAAATATTATAAAGATCGGAAGTATTTCAAGACGTCCAGCCAACATACCAAATATATAAGTAAGTTTTATAACCGGTGATAATGAAGCCATTTTGTCTACAGAAAAGTAAAATGGACCTATATTTCCCATTGCTGAAAACATACCTGATAATGATTGAAACGCGTCTAAATCAGAAAATATAGCTGTTATTATCCCACCGATTAATATAATAACCAACCAGAAGAAAAACAATGCTGATATCTTATAAATCTCATCCCTGGGAATCAATTTCTTCTCTGCTTTTAAAGGCATAATAGCTCTTTGGGGTAGAAAAAACTTTTTTATCTCTCTATTAAACAACTTATTTAATATAGCTATTCTAATTACTTTTATACCACCTGCTGTTGAACCTACACATCCTCCAATTAACATTAACAACAAAAACAACTGGCGAGCTATTGCGGGAAAGAAACTGGATGTTAATGATTCTGTACCAAATCCAGTTGTAGTCATAACAGAGACAACCTGAAATAATGTCTTTCTAAAGACCACCTCAATATTAGCTAAATTTAATGACTGATCAAAAACCTTAGCTATCAATATCAAAAACATAGTCCCACCAATAATACTCCAAAAATATCTCATTTCAAAATTTGTAAAAAGCTCTTTAACTTTGCCTCTAAGTGCTCTAAAGTGAAGCAAAAAGTTTATACCACCTAATAACATAAATACTATAAACACATACTCAATAGCAATATAATAAGGATGTCCACTTTGAAAATAATAACCCACACTACTATCATAGTTAGAAAATCCACCAGTAGATAATGTTGTCAGTGAATGAATTAAAGCATCAAAGGGCGTTACTTTCAAAAAGATAAGTAAAATGATTTGAACTAAAGTAAATAATCCATATATTAACCATAAAATCTTAATTGATTTAAATATGTTAGGGACCGGTCTTGAAGTATCAATTTTATGTGCTTCAGCGGTAAACAACTGCCAAAGATCACCTTCACTTCTGAATGTAATAAATAAAAAGAAGGTTAAAATACCTAAACCACCAAACCACTGGATTAAACTCCTCCAAAGTAAAATTGAATGTGGTATTGAATTTAAACCTTGAAAAACAGTGATTCCAGTTGTTGTAAATCCACTTACGGCTTCAAAAAATGCATCTATAAAACTTTTATCTAAGCCAATCATAAATGGTATTCCACCAATAATAGAAAAGAATATCCAGGATAAACCCACAATTAACATGCTATTAGTTAAAGTTAAATCAATTTTATCGATTTTAAATAAAGAAAATATTATTCCTAAAACAAAAGAAAAAATAGAAGGGATATAAAAAGATTGGTAGTATATATGTGGTTCATTGTATATAATAGCAAAAACTATTGGAATTAATAACCCAACTCCAAGTAACAAAAAAAGAGGACTCATTACATATAAAATTGTTTTGATTTTATTGATATTTACGATTTTGGATCACTCCTCTCCACTTTTATTTAATTATATAATAAATTCTATTTAAAGTAAATGTATACAATTAAAGGAGGAATAACCTTTGAAATATTGAATTTTACTATATAGACATATATTAAAGGGGATTGATTAAAGTGAGTTCTGATTTAAATTTTTTCGATGCTGTGAATAGTTTTAAAAAATATTTGAAAGTAGAACGTGCATATTCAAGCTTAACAGTTAAAGAATATGAACATGATTTAAAATTGTTATATAAATACTTAACAAATGAACTTGATTTTGACAAAGATTTTACTATTTCTAAAATAACCAAATATGAGGTATCAGAATTTTTAAGCGATATTGTTCTTACTTATGACAATAGTGCTGTAACTAGAAACAGAAAACTATATGCAATCAGATCATTTTTTAAGTTTTTACAAAAAAGAGAATATATCGATAACAACCCTGCTCTAACTATCGAATCTTCTAAGACAAGAACAACAGCAGAGCCGATATATATGAAACTTAAAGAAGCAAAAAGATATATTCAAGTAATAAAAGAAGCAGATCTTTTAAATAAAAAACGTGATCTGGCAATTGTTAAAATATTTCTCTATGCTGGATTAAGAGTTTCTGAATTAGTTGAACTAAATGTTGGTGATATTAACTATGAAGATAAATCAGTTAAGTTTTACGGGAAAGGAAATAAAGAAAGGTATGTTCCATTACATTCAGATACTTTAAAAGCTATTAAAGAATACCTGCCTGTAAGAAATAAAATTGAGACAAATAATAAAGATTCAGAAAATGCACTTTTCTTATCTACTAGGGGTAATAGAATAAGTCCCAGGTCTATTCAATTATTTGTGAAAAAATATGCCAAAATGGCCGGTATTAAGAACGCAAGTAAGATAACACCCCATAAGCTTAGACATACTTTTGCAACTATTCTGTACCATAATACAAAGGATATAAAGGTACTTCAGGATCTATTAGGACATGAAAACATTTCTACAACTCAAATCTATACACATACTGACCAAAAACAAAAAAAGGAAGCCATTGATGAGCTTCCAGAGTTATAAAAAGTGGTGGTAGGAGCCAGATTCGAACTGGCGACACGTGGATTTTCAATCCACTGCTCTACCGCCTGAGCTATCCCACCACTTAATTAATTATTAAATTTGGTTGCGGGGGCCGGATTCGAACCGACAACCTTCAGGTTATGAGCCTGACGAGCTACCAGATTGCTCCACCCCGCGATAAAATGGTGAGCCATGGAGGAATCGAACCTCCGACAACCTGATTAAAAGTCAGGTGCTCTACCAACTGAGCTAATGGCCCATCTATGTTCAACGCTTTATATAGTAACATCTTTTTTCTACAAAGTCAAGCCTTTTAGCACTAATTTAATGTGAATTTTACCATCCATATTATAATTTAGATGGAGTTTGCTTGATTGAATTAGATAAAACAAAAACCATTGATTAATAATACTTATATAAATACTTATTTATTCTTCATTAATATTTTCAATAAATTTAGCTAACGAAGGTTTTATGAAAAAATTAAGATCAAATGCTAAATAATCCTCAGGATTCTCCTCTTTTGGAACTTTATCATATTTATTTATTAATTTATTAATAAGTTCTTCAATATCTTTGATGTCTTCTTCTTTTATATATATTCTACCCATTAACAAATCCAAACTCTTTTTAGCTTCGGGATATCCCGCCTTTGCTAAAGCTTTATCTAAATTATCATGCTTTTGTGCCAATTTCAATAAATCATAGTAATCACCTTGTATAGCATGTAATAAACCAAAAATAATATGATCCTGAATTTGATCGGGTATCATTGATAAAAGTTCGGGTGAAAAACTATAATAATCCGAAATCTTAGAATACTTTTTAATCCCATCTTCTTTTTTAACCTTAATCATCTTCTCATCAAAGAACAGTTTTATATACTCATCAATTAATTTGACCTCTTCTCCAGATAGTTTTGCAATCTCTTCAACAGAAAGAAATTCATCAGTTTTCAGTGTTGATAAGACTGTTAAACCAAATGGATCTGTCAGTAGATTTGTTTGTTCAATTGTATTAGCTTTAAAATTTTCCTTTTTCTGCATATATAACACCTCCAAAAATTTAATATATTAACTATTTCGTTTTAAGATTAATTATTCCTTCAATTAATAAAAAAAAGTGGGCAAAATGCCCACTTTTGATTATAATATTATTTAAATGCATTATCTGGTTTCCATTCTTTCCATACCTTACCTACAAGATCTTTACCTGGTTTTAAGGTCGGTTTTCCTGGTCTCCAACCTGATGGTGTAGCTTCCCCAGTTTCTCTTACATGTTTAAATGCTTGAAGCTGTCTAATTAGTTCTTCAACATTTCTACCAACTGGTGGTGTTAATACTTCCATAGCTTGTAGTACTCCATCAGGGTCAATTAAAAATCTACCCCTTACATCTACACCTTCATCTTCATCATATACACCATATTTTGTACCAATCTTACCTGCAGTATCTGCTACCATAGGATATGGTATTCCACCATCAACCATCTTTGACAGTTCTACCTCATCCCATATTTTGTGTGAAAAGTGACTGTTAGTACTGATTGCTATAACCTCAGCACCCAACTCTTTTAATTCATCATACTTGACGGCAACTGCCGACAGTTCAGTCGGTCAGACGAAAGTAAAGTCACCAGGATAAAAACAAACAACCCTCCATTGTCCATCATAATCAGAAAGTTTTACCTTTTTAAAATCTCCTTTGTGATAAGCAGTTCCTTCAAAATCTGGAGCTTTTTTTCCAACTTTTATCATATAATTCCCTCCTTGAATTCGGTCTTATGTTCAATATAGCACAAGTAGTAATAATTATCAATTATTTTTTATTTATTTATAAATTTGACAAATTTTATCAAAAATATAAGAATTGAGTATATTGTAATTTTTACATATTTTTTTATACTTTTCTCACATTTCTCTTACATTTATATATTAATATATAGTTAGAAAATAAAAAAACACTTCTAAAGGAGGAAATTTCAAATGAAGAAATTTAGGAATTTATCAAAATCTATATTAGTAATTTTAGTAATTACTATTTTAATTGGACCATTTTCTATTAGTGTATTTGCTCAACAAACTGATAATACAAACCAACAAATAGAACCAAGAAATATTTTTAGTGAAATTGCTTCAAGGGTTGACCCAGGAGTTGTAAAGGTTTCATCTAAAATAAAATTAGAAAACGGTAATATACCAAATTATTATAATGATGAATTTTATAAACATTTTTTTGGTGAACAATTACCTAAAAACAACCAAAAGTAAGAGAAGGTTATGGAAGCGGATTTATTGTCACGGAAGATGGATATATTATAACAAATGAACATGTAATTCATAATGCTCAAGAAATAAATGTGACTATAAATCGTTTTGATAAACCTGTCCCTGCAGAAATAGTCTGGGCAGAATATGACTTAGACTTAGCTATTCTAAAAGTAAATGTTGATAAACAATTACAATCAATTCCACTTGGTGACTCATCCAAATTAAACCCCGGTGAATGGGCAGTTGCAATCGGTAATCCATTTGGCTTAAGCCATACTGTTACAACAGGTGTAATTAGTGCTTTAGGAAGACCTATACAGATACCAACAAAAGGACTAACAAGAACCTACAATAACCTAATACAGACTGATGCAGCTATAAACCCTGGAAACAGTGGTGGACCATTACTTAATATTGATGGAGAAGTAATCGGTATTAATACTGCAATAAATCGAAGTGGACAAGGAATTGGATTTGCTATCCCGATAAATGAAGTTAAAGGATATATTAATGATTTAAAAACTGACGGTGAAATTAAAAGACCTTGGTTAGGTATAGTTTACGGTCCAATTACAGATCAAGTACAAAGTTATTTCAAATTAGAAAATAAACAGGGAATTTTCGTACACAAAGTTATGGAAAATAGTCCAGCAGCAAAGGCTGGTCTAAAACAGTACGACATAATCAAAGAAATTGATGAACAACCCATTGAGAAGCTAGATGATGTCTCCAAAATAATAGATGATAGTAAAATTGGAGATACTGTGATGATCAATGTCATCAGAGAAGGCAGTTCAAAATTACTTTTCGCTGAAATTGAGAAAAAGCCTTCTGATCTAGCTAATCAATTTTAATATATATATATCTACTATCTAAATAGGTCCCGAATTTAAGACTCGGGATCTATCCCCCAATCTTTTTCTCCTCCATACAAATAAACATAGATAATTTAAGGAGAAGTTCTTTCATTTGATTATGAAAGAACTTCTCTAAATAAACATAAAAACACTTATTTAATTAATTTTTATATTTTTTTATATAAAAAGTTCGGTAATTTTTGTTTACAATTCTAAGAAATTGTAAATGATACTAATTATTTAACTTTACTTCTAAAGTCTCATATGGCATATTAATATTTTCATTTATAAGAACCGCTAACACCTTTTCTCTTATATCAAAAGTTGTAGCTACATGTTTCTTCTCGTTTTTTATCCATACTCTAAAAATTAATTCTATATTATAATCATTTATACTATCTAAAACTACTTCTGGCTTGGGGTTTGTTAAAAATTCATTTTCATCTTCTACTAATTTAAACAATACACTTCTTATTTTATCTATATCTTCATTAACATCAACAGTAAAATTAATAGCAATTCTTAAATTTGGAAAATTGGTATAAGAAGCTACTATATTATTAACAACAGTTTTATTAGGTATTGTTAAAAGTTTACCATCTTGAGTAACAACTTTAGTAGTCCTCATTGTTATTTTAACAACTTGACCATAATTATCATTTATTTCAATAAGATCATCAATAACAAAAGGTTTGTCCCAAAAAATAAATAAACCTGAAATTATATTTGTTAGAAAATCTTGAGCTGCTAAACCAATTGCCAAACCAAAAACACCTAGACTAGCTAATATAGAGCTTGTTTTCATTCCGAAAATTAAAGAAATAGTAATTAAAGCAAAAACAGTTAATATACCAATTACCATATTTAACAAAAAATTAATTAATGTTTTTTCTGTATTAATTTTTTTAAAAACTTTATTTAACATTATTTTAATGATTTTCCACAATAGATAATATATTATAATGACAACTAAAGTATTAATTATTTTAGATAAGAAATTAGAAAAATCACTTATTAATAAATCTCTGAATAAAATATTGTTTATGTAATTAAACAAATTATCCATTTAATAATCAACCTCCAATTTTTTAAAATTAACTACTTCTTACTTGTTACCACAGATATACTTCTTAAATATTTTCAAAGTGGAATATAAGCTTATAAAATGTTGATTTTTAGCATTATCTTCTTATTAACCTCTCCAATTAGTTTATACTTTAATAAACTGTCTTTTTTGTTTTGTTTATTTAAATCTTTATTAACTCTTTAATTCTTATTTTATATTTTCTTTGCTTTCTTAAACTTATTATACCAAAATAAACGTAAAAAATATATTTATAGTAACTTTTTTAACTAAATTAATAATTAAATACCATCATAAAGCCCGATGAAATAATATATAATTAGTAAAAATAAAAAATTCGAATAATTTAATTGTAATTTTACTTTTAATAAAACAATATCAATAATATATTTATGTATTTATAATTTAAAGCCCTAAGGCTTTATTAAACAAAGGCATTAGGGCTTTTAATATTTATAACTATGGAATTATAGGATTAATATATTTAATCCTTCTGTTTAAACCTTTCATGAAGCCTTTTATCCTCGCCTGGTACTCCATAAGCATCATAACTACAGTTTTTACATTCTTTAAAAACTGTTATATACTTCTCAGCTTTTTTTCTTACTTTTTTAAATTTTTCTTTATCAAATTTCTTATGATCTTTAAAATAAGCTTTAGGCATAAGTATTTTTATATTTAATTCATTAACACCAATATCTGCTGCTTTTTTGGCAATTAGCTCTATTTCATCATCATTAATATCTGGTATATATATTGTGTTTATTTTTACTGCTTTAAATGTATTATAGTCTATAGCTTTTTTTAATCCCTTCCATTTATTATCTAACATTTTTTCAAATGATTTTAAATCATACTTGTATTCTCCATCAAATACTACAAATTTATATATTTTTTTAGCAGTTTTGGGAGTAAAAGCATTTATAGTTACAGTTAAATAATCTAAATTATCCTTTATATCATCAATAGTATTATTTAAATTTACCCCATTTGTACATAAACAGCTATCTAAATCAGGATATTTTTCTTTAACCATTTTTAAAGTTTTAAATGTATTTTCACTAAACAATGGTTCTCCTGGTCCAGCTATACCAATTATTTTAATATCTTCTTTATCTTCATTGATTAACTTATTTAACCAATCTAATGCTTTATCAGGACTAATTGCATTATTACTGCTTTTAATTCCATCCTTATTTTCTATTGATCTTTCACAAAAGCCACATCCTAGATTGCAAATATCTGCTACCGGTAAATGTATCCTTACTATATTATTATGACAACCATCAGAATAACATGGATGATTAATAGACATAATTATCACCTTTAATTTCTTTTATAATTTCATGTACTTCTTCATCATCTATTGTATCTGTATTAATATCAATATTTTTATTAAGTACTTCTTTAGATAATTTCAAAAATTCTTTAGCCTCTTTACCATTTGGAAATTCAGCTACAATAGCTTTTTTTTGCAATTCAAGTAATGGTATTCTTTTAGAGTGCTCTATTCTACCAATAATTGGTATATTTATCCTCTTTGAAAACTCATTTACTATTTCATATTCTTTTTCAATATTTTTACTATTATATATTAACCCCTGAATATTTCCTCCAATTTGTGACATTCCTTTTATAATATTATTTGCTGCAAATAAAGATGCCTGTTCTCCTGAAGAAACTATATACACTTCTTCAGCATATCCTTTTGAAACTGGAGAGGCAAAACCTCCACAAACTACATCTCCTAATACATCATATATTATGATATCCTTATCTTTATAAAAATCATATTCCTGTAATAAGTCTAATCCTAATATTATACCTTTGCCAGCACAACCTACCCCAGGTCTTGGTCCTCCAACTTCAATACAAGTAATTTTATTTTTATAATTATATGTTAAATTACTGATATTATTAATATCTTCTTTTATTTTACTATAATTATCTAAAATTGTAGGTAATCTTTTTGGTGATAATAGTCTACAGGTATCTCCTTTTGGATCACATCCTATTAATCCAACTTTATAGTTCATATTTGCAAATGTTAAAGCTAAATTGACTGCTATAGTTGATTTACCAATCCCACCTTTACCATACATTGCTATTTTCTTCATAAAATTCCTCCATATTATGAGTTATCTCTTTACTATTTATTATTTATACTCTTTTTGATTAAGTCTACAATATTAAAAACACCTTCAAACCCTAATAAGTTATAATCTTTTTCATATAGATGATAAACTGGTTGGCTGAATGGTATAATATCCCATTTCTTTTTACATCTAATATATGATGAACCAAATACTAGATCGGGATTAATTTCATTAGCTTTTTTAAATAATTCATATCCACCCATATCATTATAAATTTCATTGACTAATTTTTTATTTTTATTATATTGTACTCCATAATTATCAGTGCTTAAAAATACTTTTGCATTTAATTCGTTTTGAATAAAAGAAGCTAACCCTAAACTTGACCATGAATCTCCTTCTATAACAACTTTTACTTTTTCAAAGTTTATATTTTCTTTGATAGTAGTTAATTCCTTATTGTATTTATTATAGTCTTTTATAAGATTATTATTTATTTTTTCACCTGTAATCTCTTCAATCCATTTTAACCAACTAAAAGTACCCTTTACACCATATGGTGCAGGTCTATTATTTTCTATATCATATTTATTCCATAAATGTCCAATTTTTATTTTCTGGGTGTTTAAATAATCATCTAAATCATTTTCTAAATTAAAGTCCATAAAAATAGATGGACCTGTTTTTAAGTTTGTATATTTTTTGATCATATCTAATAAGGTATTATAATTTTTCCTTGCATTTACATCACTAAGTGCAATACCATCTAAACTAATTATATTACTGTTAGTATCATTAATTTTAAATCTTTTAATAATATCATCATATAATAAGTTAAACCCATCTGCCTCTTCACCATAAAGTCCACTTCCATCTAATACAGAGACTTTACAATCATTATTTTTTTCAAATTCATTAATTATGACATTAAATTCTTCACCTGACATGCTGATAGCACAGGTTATTATTATAACAAGATACTTGGGTTTATATATTTTATAAGCCTTGTTTAGAGCATATTTTAACTTTTCTTGAGAGCCTAAAATTAGATCCTGTTCAGTTAAAGCAGTTGTTGGTAATATTGGCTCTTTATCAGCAAACAGATATACCATCCTATGACCTGAAGAACAACTTAAAGGACCATGTACTACTGGTAAGGCATCTTCAATACCTAATATTCCTTCTATTATTCCAACCATAGAACAACCCTTTAACGGCTCTATTCTTTGTTTTTTAGTTGATATATACATGGCTGTATCTCCTTTGCTTTTAAAATATTTTCTGTGAAATCATAGCCTTCTAATGCTAATTTTAGTTTGTTACCTAAATTTATTACTCCCTCAAAGCCAACATGTGGAGAAGTATAAACTGTAATAGGTACGAATGGAATACCATATTTTTTAGCAATATGTTGTTCTTGATAACCACCTAACCAAAGATCAATCTCATAATCTTTAGCAACTTTTTCAAGGTCATCAAGACCGGGAGATACAATAAAGTTATCTATTTTAATATCATGTTTTTCCTTCATGTGTTTTAAATCATTTTGTGACCAGGGATGTGGCCAAAACAATGCAGCAGTTTTTATTTCTACCTCATAATCAATTAAGGTATGTAATAATCCAATTAATCTACCTGGTCCACCACTTACAAATACTTTTTTATTCTTTAAAATACTCTTAAGTTCATCAAAGTCGTTTTGATATAATTTTTCTAACTTTTCTATTTTATCTTTTGTATCTATATCTAAAGCATCTGCAATACTTGTTAACCATTCTTTTGTACCTTCAAAACCATAAGGTGATCTTCTACCTGCTAATTTTATTCCTTTTTCTTCCAAATCATAAAATATGTCTCCTACAACAGCAGAACATACCATTGCATTAGCAGAAGCTTTCATACTGTCTTCTATATCTTTTACAGAACTACCACCAGTAATAACTGATTGAACTTCTATTCCAACTTGCTTTAACATGTCTATACATGCTCCAATTTCATGCTCTCTTTTTCTAGAAGGCCACATCCAGCCTACTAAGTTTACTGTTTTTTCCCTTTTGTAATTCTTTTCTAGATATGGTTTATATAATGCATTTAAAGCAGCTTGGTATCCTTCCCATTGGTTATCTCCTGAAATTGCAGATGTAGATAAGTAACTTGTATCTATTTTTATTTTATTTTTGATTTCCTTTGAAATTTTCTCTAGATTAACTCCTGATATTGTAATAGGGTCTGTTGGTAATAATACTATCAGTTCTGTTTCAGTATAGTTTGACATTTCTTTAATATTTTTATACCAATCTTCACTTATTTCATAATTACCAGTAATAATATCTGCCTGGTTGTACTCTAAAAGTGCAATTGGTTTTTTACCCAAATGAAAATCTTCTTCACCCCAAGCTATAATAGTAAATCGTAGATGGTTTAAACATCCTTTAGAACCTACAATTACAGGTAATACATTGTTCATACTTAAAAACATTCTTAAAGATGCAAACATAGGGCCTAGTACCTGATAATCAATCCATAAGTCTTCATCTTTTAAATTCCATTTCTCTATTAAATTATTAAAATCACCTGAATATTTTTTCATCATACCACCATTTCTATATTAAAAAAATTATATATTAATTTTTTTGCTTCTTGCCAGTTATTAACTCTGTACTTATTTTTTATATCTTTTGAGTCTCTATTATGCTTTTTATCAAATAATATGATACCAATACCATTATTTAAAAATGACTCTGCATTGTCTTGATCATCTTCAATAAAAAGTTGAATGTCTTCATCTTTTGCACAAGGAACTTTATTTACTCTATGAATCAACTTATCATAAACTATATCATATTTGTCTAACCAGTTTTCAGTAATCTTTCTATACTTTTCTTCACGTGCAGTTATTAAAATGATAGTAAAGTCATTCTTTTTTAAATCTTCTAATACATCCTTAACTCCTTTATTAGGAATTAAATCTATATATATATCTTTTAAACTGTTTTTTAAGAAATTATCTAAGACTTCTTTTGGTAGATCATATGCTTCATATATATTGTATATGTTTTCTTTTCGTTTAATTTCTTTACCAATATAGTTACATAAGTAATGATGCCAAATATTTCTGTTATATAAACTATATTCATCAGTTATTACTCCATCAATGTCAATTCCTATTATTCTTTTTTTCAACTAGACCAACCTTTCTATTATAAATTATATTGAATTTATATAGCTAATACTCTTATTAATCGCCTTTGCTGGGTTGTCTGGCGCCCATATTTCTAATATACCTAGACCAGTAAAACCTATATCTTCTATTTTTTTAATTATATTTTTCGAATCTATATTACCTTCTCCATAAGCTAAATGTAAATCTTCTAATCCATCATTATCATTAATATGAATATGTTTAATATCATTACCTAATTCCTTAATATATTCTATTACAGGAAACTTTGTTAAATTTGCATGTCCAATATCTAAAGTTGCTTTAAGATAAGGAGATTCAAAATCTTTTAATACCTTTTTCATCATCTTTGGATTGTTAAAAATACCATTTTCATTAACCGGATGGTTCTCAACAGCTAATACTATATTATTATTTTCAGCTAATGTTAATAGTTCATCAATAGATTTATATAATCTATCTAAACCTTTTTTAACAACATCCTTATCACCCGGATAAAAACTACCGGCATGGATTACATAAACATCTACACCTAAGAATTTAGCAATATCAAGTGATCTTTTATGTTGTTTAATTGATTCCTTTTTTATCCCAGGATTCATACTTGTTATATCTACATCATGTGCGGGTCCATGGTAGGATGGTTTTAAATTATATTTATAAAGTAATTGTGTAATTTTTTTAAGATAACTATAATCTATATGATCTAACCATAAATGTGGGGGCTCTCCCCAAATTTCTACATACTTTAAACCCAATTTTGAAATTTTTTTTAATGCATTTTCTAAGTTATCATGTAAATATACACTGCTTGAAACTCCTATCTTCACAATATCACCTCTATTTTATTTATATGATGGATCAAAATAATCAATAACTGTATCTCCTAAAATGTTTACTGAAAGTACAAATAATGCTAATACAATACCTGGTAATATACTATACCAGGGTGCAAACATCATATACCCTCTACCA
>Ga0306869_1000294_pt1 | contig 26267 bp, 29 predicted proteins | sample AntRauTorckE6833_FD_190421 | JGI IMG/M metagenome (GOLD analysis project Ga0306869, IMG submission 190421) | Saline lake microbial communities from Rauer Islands, Antarctica - Metagenome Torckler E6 #833 (v2) (version 2) | ecosystem: Environmental > Aquatic > Non-marine Saline and Alkaline >... | reverse complement strand
GACAAAGTTATCGTCTAAAAAACTCTATGTTAAAAACTAAGATGGACTAAATTAAATAAAATTGGGATCTTGGCTACCTGTACATTTTTAGATTCCCTTTTTGTACATTTATCTATTGACTTAAACATTTTTTAAAGACTATGAAATAATTCCTAGGATAAGTATACCCTAATTTAGCTGGAATAAAATGTAAATAAGTAAATTCAACTGTTAACTCGATAAATTGCAGTTAACTTCGAGAATAATTTTTTTAAACAGTTTGAAAAGGCAATTATGAAAGAGCCTTATATAATTAAAATATGAGTAAAAAAAGAATAAATCACAGATTTATGAGAAGTTTCTTCTAAATATCAGCTTAATCTTAATAAAGAATATTCGAGATATAATGGCAAATTATAAATATTTTAGATAAAAATTTTGTTAATCACAAATTAGTGGATAATATTTTAAAAAATTTTCAAAAGGAGACAGACTATGGATATAAAAAAAATAATTAACTTAAATAAGAAACCAAAATTATTTGAAAAAAGTGATCAAAAGTTCTGGGATGATCCGCATATTTCTAAAAATATGTTAGAGATTCATATCAATCCTAAATTTGATGCAGCAAGTAGGTCCTATGAATTTATAGGAGAATCTATTGAATGGTTAGTGGACAGTGTATTTAATGAAAAAGATAAAAAAATATTAGACTTAGGTTGTGGGCCAGGATTTTATTCAAAAGGTTTAGCTGAAAAAGGTTATTCAGTAACTGGAGTTGACTTATCTCAAAGATCAATAGAGTATGCTAAAAGTCAAGTAGATAATCAAGAGTTAGATCTTGAATATAAGGTGCAGAACTTTTTAGAACTTGATTACAAAGAAGAATATGATGTCGTATTGCTACTTTATTGTGAATTGGGTGCATTGACTAATCAAGAAAGAGACCAGTTGCTTAAAAAGGCAAATACTGCTTTAAAACCAGGCGGGAAATTTGTATTTGATGTCTTTACAAAAAAGAATAGAGATGAAGTTGATATTAATAGAAAATGGGATTTAGTTAGACAAGGATTTTGGGATCAAAAACCCTATTTATCATTAACTGAAACATATTTTTATCCAAAAGCAGATACATATTTAAATCAAACTATTATAGTAAATGAAGAAGAAGAGATAAAACTATATAGGATATTTGAACATTTCTATAGTAAAGAAACAATTACTCAAGTTCTAGAAGATTTTGGTTTTATAAACCATGCTTTTTATTCTGATTTAAGAGGAGAAAAATTTGATCCAAGTTCTAAAACACTTGCTGTAGTAACTGAAAAATTATAATATAAATATTTAAAAGGCAAGAATATAAGATAATAAACAGTATTTTATAAGCATAGTAGAAAATATAAATAGTTTAAACAAACTAACTTAAAATCATTTAATATTGTAAGGAGGGTTTTAGAGTATGAATAGAAAAATTACTGAAAAAAGCGTAGTAAAAGTTGTTGGGTGGGCTACTATAGTTGCAACTATAATTCTAATCTTAATGAGAGTAGTTTTTAATCTACAACCACCTATGATTGCAATTTTACTCGGTTTTTCTAGTGGTTCATTTTGTTTATATTTAGGTTATATACATAAAGGTTCTAAAAAATAGAACTTATCTAAAGTCTCAAGCATTCTAAGTTACAAAAGTAGTTATGCTTGTTAAAATAAGGGAGGAGAAAAATGGAAATTCCAAAAGATGTTAAAGATCTATTAAGGAATGAAAAATTATGTACGATGGCCACTTGTTGGGAAGATAAACCCTATTTGTCATTAATGAATTTTACCTATGTTGAAAAAGAAAATAAAGTTATTTTAAGCAGTAGAAAAAATAGTAGAAAATATTATAATATTCAAAAAAACAAGAATATATCGTTATTATTGTTTTCAAGTTCTGAAAAACTAAGTGTTACTTTTTTAGGGACTGCCATTACTATGAATATGGAGAATAAAAAAGAAAAGTACTACAGAAAAATGCATATGGAGAAAAATAACATGCCTCAATTTATCTTAGGAGATGATATAGGTTTAATTGTTTTTAACATTGAACAAATTATTGTTTCAAATAACCAGGATCAAGTTAAATATATAAATGACTTATCGTAATAATTTTCTACTATTAAAATAGTCTTGCCGAATAGGTCAGGTGTTAATTATATTTAAGGTAAGATTTATACAATCGTATACTAATTAACAACTTATACATTTAGTAATAATTCAATAAATTAAAAGAGGTTGAAGAAATGAAAAAATATTGTATAATTACAATTTCACTATTGTTTATTTGGTTTTCCCTTGATATGACCGGTTTTTCTGTAGGAGATATTATACTTGTTGAAGCAGCATGGAATAGTATTGACGGAGTTTGGTGGTTGATATTTTTATTGTTTTCAATTCTTTTTATAATTAAAGATAAAACAGGAAAGTATATGCTTTTTTTATTTGTTTTCTTGTGGTCAATTATTCAGTTTTATAGTCATTGGTATTATACTTTATTCGGTGCAACTGAGGAAAAGATATTTTCTTATAATAATTTTTTTAAAGAAACTTATCATATTATTCCTTCGTCTAAAACAATATTAATTCCAGATTTCTACCATATTATATTACATATTCTTATTTTAGCGACATTATTTAGTTTGTTTTTATATATTATAGACAATAAAAAACAATAGATAAGTATGTAAAAAATTTTTTTAAATCCAATAATCTGTGGAATGTTATAGACATATAAAAAACATTTCTATCAAATTATGGTGGTGATATAATTGGTAAAAATAGATACAGATTCTGATAATTAAAACGGAGAAATTTTTATTCATAATCCAAATAGAGAAAAAGTATGTATAAATCCATTGCTCTTAGGCTTTCACATTTAAGCAATAAATTATTTTGGTCTAAATTTATTGTTTCGAATAGCCTCATAGAAGTTTTATGGTGACATATCATTTAAAGCTCCATGACGGTATCTGTTATTGTAATAGTCTATATATTTACTAACTGTTTCATAAACATCAGGATAACTAACTCATAAACTCATTTATGCTGTAGCTTTCTCTTTCAAGTATTGCAATATGAGCATTCATATTCGGTGTTTTAACAGGTATCCTTTGATGTGTTAACCCTAATGACTTACATGTGTCACCAAATAACTTGGAAACAAACTTTGGACCATTATCTGTTCTAATAGTAAGTAAGTTTTCATTCCTTTAGTTAACTTTCCTTTTTGCTAAATCAGTTTTAAGAACTCTAGCAGTATCCTTAGCTTTACAACTTAAACCGAGTTGATAACTGATTATATTCCTATCAAAAACATCGATTAAAGACAATTGGAAAATGAATTTATCAATACCTTTGATATAAATAGACTTAAGGTCCATCTCCCAGAGCAGATTAGAGTTAGTGATTTTTTTTGCTAATTTTCTGAGATGATGTTTCTTTAATTTATTGTGTGATCTTAATATATCAAGCTCTTTGCATAGTCTATATACCTTTTTTTGTTGATTTTCAAGAAACAATGCTTTTCAAGACATTTTGTTAATTTACGGTAATCAAAAAAACCGTCACCTGAAACCAGTTCAATTAAATATTTTTTAATCTGTTCATCAGATACTTTATGACCAGATAAGTGATATAAACAAACTGGAATCTTTTTGCTATTTAGGAATGTAATGTTCTTTTGTTGATTTCTGTTGTTTTTAATGTTGTCGTAATAAGTGGATTCAGCCAAGCTGAAAAAGTCCAGTACTACAGTTGCTTTATATCCTTTATTTATCCACTTGAGGGGAGTAGAATCTTTTATATATATAGATCCTGTATATATACATAATTATCTCTTGGGAGAACTATAGTCTCAGAAAAAAATTATAAAATTATAAATTTCATATGACAACAATTATAAAAAATGGGGTAAATCAGTAAGAAAACAATTTTTAAATGAAGGTAGGAAAAGATCGTTTAAAAAGAAATATTTTGATTTTATTAATAATAGCAATAATTCAGATGGTTAATGATATTTATTTTTAATTCATAATTTAAAATTGTTACAGAAGATGATAGCAATGGAGCTGTTGCATTATTAGATAAAAAATAGTAGAAATTTTAGCAGGTTGTGAAATAAAAGTATTATGAGGTAAATACATAGGAATTTACTGATCAATATATGGACATGGAGTATTAAAAAGAGATTGCAAAAAATATATAAGCTGTTATAAAAAAAACCAGCACAACTTTAGGTAAAAAAGCATTGCTAATTATTCAATAACTTCGCTTTATAATCATCTCTGATATAGACCTTCCAGGTTAAATTTTGATGAATATGAATAAATATATTTTATGTTAATTTATAATAGAATAAGGTATAATCTTAAGTTTTTAAAGCATCATATGTTATTATTAGAATAAGGCTAAATAGATTATTAAAATAAAAAGATATAGTTAAAATTGTAAAATTAGTTATATATCATGGTGTATATATAAAACCATAGGAAGGGGGTTAAAATGAATACGATAAATGAAATTTACTGTTCTATTACAGAACTTTTTGGACCCAACATTAAAATTGAAATATTAAAGAAAAGTGGTGCTGAATTTATTCATATTGTTGGAGATGAAATCTATCAGAATGTTAAAAAAAGAAAGATACTCAATGAAAAAGAGGTAGAAGAATTATTGGGGGTCTATAATTTTGAAAAAGAAGAAAAGATTTCAGTATCAAAAACTTTTAAACCTGAGGATAAGTTTAAACAGGCTATACAAGTAGATGATTATTTACTTGAACAAATAGATCAATTTCCTTCATTTGCTAAACATTTTAATTTCACATATAAATTAGATAGATATTTAGTTTTACTATCTACTCCTTTATTAAACCACGAAGAAAATATAAAATTACTAGAAGGTTATATAAAAGCAGTTAAAGAAAAAATTGAAAAGAAAAGCAGTAATATTATGATGAATTATCTAAAAACATTTATACCAAAAAGTTTTCAAAATGATTTTGAATTAATTTATAACTTATTAATAAAGATGAGCATGCAAAAAATAGAGAATAAAGAAACTGATTTTGGTATGATCTTTGTTAATAATTACTTAGAGTTTAAAAAAAGATTTAATGAAAATTTGTTTTTTGATTTAGAAGGGGATTATGATATCAAGAATATTGAATTAATAAGACAACCATTTATGGAAATTACAGGAGGGGAAAAGAGCTTTCTTTTAGTAAATAAAGATTTTAAAATTAAAGGGATCTTCTTTTCTAAATTGTTTTTGAAAGGATTGGAAATACAAGATGAATATGAAAGGAGTTTAGATAACTGTTTGGTTGTTAGAATTAAAGGAATCAATCTGATAAGATTAGTTTGCAATAATAAAATTGTATTTGATATACAAAATGGATTAACAAGAACACGTGATTATAACTCATTTTTTAGGGCTTTAAAAAACATATTATCTTCACTTAATATTATGGATTATCAAAATGAGTTTTTTAATAATTTAATTGAGATTTCGAACTTTAAGAAAGGAACAATAATAGTACTTGGTGATGAATTAAATAAAAACAATTATAATAAATGTATTAAAGGTAGTATTAACTTAGTATATAAAGGAAAATATCGTAGTAATATACTTACTCAACTTTCTTTAACTGATGGAGCTGTTTTAATAAATAACAAATTAAATATATATGGATTTGGAGTTATATTAAAAATTAATGGAAAAGCAGATATAACTAATCTTACTGGGGGATCAAGAACTTATATCGCCCAAGAATTTGCTAAAGAAAATAAAAATTTAGTAGTAATTAAAATATCTGAAGATGGTCCTATATCAGTTTATTATGAAGGAGAGTGTAAAATTGCGATTTAAAAATAAACAGATACATTCATATTTTATATTAATTTCTTATGTTCTTAGAATAACAACGATATCTAGATACACTCTCTCAATTGGCCCATTTATACTTCGAGAAACAGACAAAGTTGAAGTAGTGGAGTGGAAGTAATAAAAAGCTATTTTATCCAAAATACTATATTAGATATTACAATTCATTGAATCTGTAATTTTAAATTAGATTAATAAATTCAAGGGGTGCAAAAATATTGTCTATACTCTAAGTTGATATTTAAAATAAAGAATAATACTATCAGGAGGAAATATTAATGATACCAAAATTAGAATCTGCTTACATTTCTGTAGAAAATATAGATAGAGCCATAAATTTCTATGAATGGTTTTTAAAAAGGAAAGCAACTAAAAAAGGTGATAGTTTATATCTTTATAATCTTGATACTTTCCGTCTGTTTTTATTTGACCATAATAATGAAGATGAAGAGATTAAGTATGGTGACAACTGTCTTTTAAGTTTTGAGGTAGAAGATGCTAAAAAAACAGAAGAACAAATAAGAAAACGAGGTCTAAAAATAGTTTTCCCATTAAAAAAGATATTAAATAATTTGGTTTTCGAGTTTGAAGACCCTGAGGGTAATCATATAGAAGTTTTCTCTACAGCATCTAAATAAATTAATTATTAACAAAAAATAGTTTGCAACTAGTTTCTGTAACAATAAAGAATAATAAAATCATAAGAAATATTAGATTGTTGAATAAAAAAATATATATCATCATGAGAATAGGTAAATAAATGAAGTTTGAATTTGTTCCAATGAACTTAGAATATGCAAAGCAAATAAAAACCTGGAAATACAAGGGGTTTGTAAAAAACATTTATGTAGAGCCATATTTCAATAGTCTTGATGAAAAAACAGGTAGAATGAAAGGTCCGGAGGGTTGTGAAGGATATGCAGCATTGAACCAAGATAAATTAGTAGGATTATTTGAATATTATTTTAGGGGAAAAATTATAGAAATTGGACTTGCTTTAAAGCCTGATTTTGTAGGGAAAGGATATGGAGCAAAATTAGTAAAACAAGGAATTGACTTTGGGATAGATAAGTTTAATTACAAAGGAGAATACATAAAGTTAAATGTGAATATTGAAAATAAACCTGCAATAAGTGTTTATAAAAAAGTTGGATTTAAAGAAGTTAAAAAAGAGAAAGATTCAATTGAAATGAGGAAATATATTTATTTTAAGGGTAAAATAAGATTGTTTGTTTTATTTATATAAACTTTTTTATTTTAGAGGTAGTTATATTTTTTAAAAAATAAATACATATATATTACACTAGCAGGAAAAATAGATGGATGAAATTATAATAGAAAAGGAGTCTAAATTATGGATAGTAACTTACTTAAAAAACATATTTATGAACTAGAAAAAAATTATTAGAACCCGAAGTTCGGCAATCGAAAGAAAAGATAGCCGAAATATTAGCTGAAGACTTTATTGAGTTTTGTAGTTCGGGAAAGATATATAAGTATGAAAAAGGAAATCTCATAGATAGTAAAGAAGATAATGACTTTGATTGGGAAATTAAAGATTTTTCTATTGATATTTTACAAAAAGATATAGGTTTTAGCAAAGTATAAAGTGATTAGATATAATAATCTAGAGTATACAAAAACATACTCACTTCGTAGTTCAATATGGAAACATACAAAAGAAAGATGGAAGATGGTTTTTCATCAAGGGACATTAACAGATAAAGTATAACTTTATTAGATTTATTAATACTTTGAAACAGAGGTACTTCATTTATTGATAATAATGAAATATCATTTTTTTTTGACACTATACCTAAATAAAGGATTTCAAGTCATCATACCCCTGGCCATACAAAAGGATCAATAAGTGTAATAGTAAATGGCAAACATATCATTTGTGGTGATACCTTATTTAATATTTTACCAAACTCTGTGTATCCACCGTTTGCAAATGATAAACAACAACTATTAGAAAGTTGGAGAATAATTAAGAGTTATGACTGTGATAGGTTTTATCCGGGACATGGGGACATTTTTGATAAAAGTAAGTTTATTAAAACATATAAAAGAAAAATATAGTTTTAAATTAAAGATAAAGATAATTAAAAATAATACATAGTATCAAAGATTATAGAAGGATAATTTAATAAAAATTTATTTAATAATCTAAGGAGTAATTTTGATAATGAATAGAAAAATTACAGGAAAAAGCGTAGTAAAATTTGTTGGGTGGATAACTGTATTTGCGACTATTCTTATGATATTGATGAAAGTGTTTTCCAATATACAAACTCCAATTACTTATATTTTATTAGGTTTTTCCAGTAGTACATTTTGTTTGTATTTAGGGTATTCAAGATAAGATCTATAGCTATAAGTGTTAGTAACTTCCTAAACCATTGATATGTTAAATAAAATTAGTAGAGATATTAAATAATATATATGAAAGGTATGATTATAATTCTAGAAGATATTCTACAAGAAAAACTTAAAAACAAATGTGAAAAAAATATTGATGATTATGTTCAGTTGGTTGCTAATTGGTTTGGATATGTAATACTAAATAATAAAAAACATAAAATTGATCATAGTATTGATCCTCCATGGGATCATTCAGGAAGGGTTTTTAATACAGATGAACCATTTGATTTAAATGATTATGCCACTTTCGATGAATTCATTAATGAAGAATATACTGGTGAAAGTTGTGCAACTTATATGAGTGGGTATGGAATAGCTCATTATACTTATGAAGAAAGATTCAATCAAATTTCTTTTGAGTGGTTAACATCACAAGTGCATATAGTTATTGAAGAATTAATTGAAAATAATAATAGTTATTTGGAAAAATGGATTGAAAATGAAAATATTACATTTGATATTAAAGAAGCTGATAATATAACTGATTTAATTGTATTTGAAGATATTATCGGAGATTTTATTTACAGTTATTCATTGGATATAGAAGATTATTTATTAAAAACTCATCCAATTATTTTGTTTAATCGAGGTAAAAAGGAAGCATTGATAAAAATCAGAAAAGAAAAGAAAAAACAAATGGAAAACCAGAAAAAATATCAAAAGAATAGAGAAAAAGCTGAATATTTATGGGATAAGATTTTAAAAATATTTAAACTGAAATATGGAGAAAAAATACCAAAAAAAATTAACAAACCCTTATATGATAGTAAAGTAAAGCAATTATTAATTGAACTACATAAAAATGGTTCCAATGTTGATGAAATACAGAAAATAGGTAAATATTTAGGTTTTAATTTTTCAAATTCTGTAGAATTACTAATTTCAAAATTTGAAGTACCTGAAAAAATTAACGACTAACGATATATAATATTTGATTTATATAAATCAAAATAGCAAGGACTCATTAGTATGTAGTGAATTCCAGGAAAATTAAAAAAATAATAATATAGAGGAGGGATTTTTTCTGTTTTCACATGAGGTTGATAAAAAAGTATCTTTAAAATTATTAGAAGTTAAAGATGCAGAAGAACTATTAGAATTAATTAATTCTAATAGACCTTATTTAAGAGAATGGTTAGGGTGGGTAGATGGTATTAAAGAAATTGGTGATACAAAATCTTTTATTAAAAATACAAAGGAACAATTTGCATCAAATAATGGTTTTCAGGTTGGGATATGGTCTGAAAAGAATTTAATTGGTGTAATTGGTTTTCTTGAGATAGATTGGCAGGATAAAAAAACTGAAATAGGATATTGGATTGATCGTGATCATCAGGGTGATGGAATTATTACAAAATCATGTGAAGCTTTGATAGATTATGCATTTAACAGATTAAAATTAAACAAGGTAGAAATATACTGTGCCGAGAATAATATAAAGAGTCAAGCAGTTCCAAAAAGATTTGGATTTACTAAAGAAGGGGTAATAAGGGAAGCAGAATTTTTGTATGACAGATTTGTAAACCTTGAAATATATGGGTTGTTATCTAGAGAGTGGGATTAAAATATTTATATATAGTAATTTATTTAACAGGGTATACCTATAAGTCTTAAAGGTATAATAATTAATAAAATCTAAAGAGTTACTAAAAGAAGATAAATGATGTTTAGTTTAATTATTTAATTAGTATAATATAATTCACTAAAATTTTAGCTTAGACAATATTTATTGTGTAAAAATATATCAAGATTAGGGGTGTCTTGTTTGAAAAAAGTTATTGTTTTAATACTTTTTATATTATTGTTAGTTGTACTATTACAGGTCTTTGCTGAAGATAGAGTTACTTTAAGTTCTAAACTTGATGAGGTTATTCAGTTAAGTATTGATAAGAACAGCATTCCTAGTCTTGCTGTTTCAGTGGTAAGGAATGGTGAAGTAGTTTACTCGAGTGGTTTTAATGGTTCATGGTCTAAATCTGATAGAGAGATTACTACTGAAACACCATTTTACATTGGCTCAATAAGTAAATCCTTTACAGCTCTAGCTATTATGCAATTGGTCGAAGCTGAAAAGATCGATTTGGACAGTCCAGTTCAGTATTATCTACCAGATTTTCAGGTTGATGACACTGGTTTTGAAGGTGTAATTACAGTTCGTCATCTGCTCCATCACAGGAGTGGACTTACTGAGAAAGAGTATTTTAAAGATCTGCCTGGTGATTTATCAATTGAAGCAGGTGTGGAGGACGTATATAAAATGAGATTAAGTCATAATCCAGGAGAATATTTTAGTTATTTCAATCCTAACTATAATATTTTAGGACTTATTGTAGAAAAAGTATCGGGTCAGAGTTATGAAACTTATTTATCTGAGAATATTCTCCACCCACTCGAGATGAATAATACATATTTAAATGAAGAAGGTGCAACTAAAGTAGTATCAGGCCATGGTGCCGTATTTTCTATACCTATACGGCGTGCAGAGAAATTTAAAGCCTATAGTATGCCTTCGGGTTATATAGTCTCTACTGCTAGTGATATGGCTAATTACCTTTTATATCAGTTGTCAGGTGAATTTAATGGCCATGAGTTGCTTTCAGAAGAACACTTTAATGCCCTGCATACACCTTTTGATAGTAAAGAAACTGGATATGCTATGGGGTGGAATAAGGGTGTCAAGTTCAATCAAACGGTTGTAGAACATGGAGGTTCTCTCTATAATTATTCGGCTAATCTAGTTTTTTTACCAGATTCTGAAACAGGTTTAGTTTTATTAATAAATCAAAACCACTTTATTTATAGTATTTTTTCAAACAATCAACTTGTAGATAATATGCTGCAAGTTTTGCTGAATCCTCAAATATCTACTGCTGAGATTAAAGTTATTCCACTTGGTAATATATTTTTATTTTTAGCTCTTCTTGCTTTATTAACAATATTTAAAGAAATATATCAGATTTTTAATTTAGATAAATGGCAGAAAAAAATGAACAGTAAATCCATGTTATATTTGTACATAAATATTGCTATGGAGTTTTTAATACCCGTTTTTTTATTAATTGGAATACCAATGATAATTTCAACTATTTTCGATAGGGCTTTATCTCCAGTTCCGGCTTTTCAATTAATGCCAGGAGTTTCTAGCTGGCTAATTATTGTAAGTATCCTTAGTATATTTAGAGGGTCTTTGAAGATCAATAAATTATTTAAAAACAAAAATTGAATTAATATATAATTTAGATGCTGATAAAGTAAAAATTGTGCAAGATATTTTTTAGTATTTTTGTTAGGTATATGATTTTCTTTGTTTTTTTTAAAAAAAGAGTTTCTAAAAATAGCGGACTAATCCATCCCTATCAAATCCTCTAACTGAGAGTTTATGTTTATCCTAAAGTTCAGAAGTTTGATAATAATAAATAGTTTTTTATAGAATTTTTAGTAAAATAAAAGAAATAGAATAGAGGAGCGGAAGTTATGATAAGCAATAGGAGGTACAAGTTATGCATGGTTGGTGTTGATAAGCAGAACGAATAAACTTATTTAGAGCATTTGACAACTGTACCTAAACATAGAAAAAAGGTTTGTAACAACAGTATTAACTGAAGAAATGAAAAAGCCCAAAACATTAGAGCAAAGTATTGTTTTGGAGAAGTTTTAGACTTTAATAAATTAATTGGTTTTGAAACTGTGTGTTTAAGAGAAAAATGGGTAAAGCTATTTAATTTGTTTCTATTAACTTTTTAAATAATATTATGATTAAAGTAGTATATTATTACTATGATAAATATACTGTTTTAGTCAAGGGAAAAATATTAACCTTAAAAAATGTATTTATCAACTTCATTTCTTTAAACGAAGGAAGGATGTGATAAAAATGGAAGTAAGAACAGTAAATGAAAATAAGATGAATTTATTTACATCTTTAGATGAAAATCCAAAAGGATTTGAAAGAACTGTAAAGAGGCTGTGGAATCATAATTTATCATCACCTTATTGGTGTTTCATCATAAAAGAAAAGGGAAATATTATTGGAAGAGTAGGTTTTTGGGCAATTAACAATGATAACAAAGTTGCTAGAATATTTGGTTTGTCTTTACCTTGGAAGAGCAATAAATATATTAAAACAGGCGAAAAATTATTAAAAGATAGTTTTAGAGCAATGAAAGATTATGGTTTTGTATACATAGATTCACAACTTGTATCTTTAGATGAAAAATTTCTATTAAATAAAAGATTATATGAAAACATAGGGATGGAAGTAGTACAGTCTAAATATAGATTCAAAACAACTACTCAAAATTATAATTACTCTGCTAATAACAGATTAAGTTATAAACCAATAAAAGATGTAGGAAAAGACTTTTTTATTGAGATGATTAGAAAAGTAACGAAAAAAACTTTAGATAGTGAAGATATAATAAATATAGGAAAAAACGGTGAATTAGAAGCAGCTCAAAAACATTATGATTCTTTAAGTAGTATAGAACATTCTCCTGAAAATTGGTTTTTAGCATATAACAACTCAGAAGTAGTCGGGTTGATTGTTCCCCAGATTTTAATTAATAATAATGGTGCAATTAATTACATTGGGGTAGTACCTGAGAAAAGAGGAAATGGTTATCTTATTGATCTTTTAGATAAAGGCATAAGAAATTTAATCAAAAGAAATGTAAATGAAATAATAGCTGATATTGATATTGAAAATTATCCGATGAAAACAGCATTAACAAAAATGAATTTTGAAGAAAAATTCAATCTTATCAACTATAGAATAAAACTATAAGATGGGTAAATATGTATCAAGAGGAACACCATGATGAATTCTAAGTAGGTTAAAGAATAATATAATTCGATGTTTTTTATTCAAAAATGTTAAAAGAAAACTCCCGCTAAATATTATTTTTGATTTAGTGGGAGAGATTAACTATGACAATTATGTGACTAAAAATAATTTTTACTATTTTGTTCAATATAAAATCAATAGGATTAGTTAAATTATAAGTGATTAAATAAAAATTTATAAAAAAATATTTCTAAATTATAATTTTATTGGACCTAGGTCCAATTATTTTTTTGTAATGCAATTAATAATTCAATTTATAATAAATAAGAAATAGATGGTTAAATATAAAAAATAATATTTTAAATATTTTGAATAATAGTGTACAATAAAAATAAAATGGAGGAATTAAAATGAAATTAAAACAAATTTATGATATGGCAATAAAAATTGGAATGGAGAATGATCCTAGGGAGATAAAAGAAGTTAAAAACATCATGAAAAAGGCTAAAAAAGAGTATGATCAATTAGATAACGAAGAAAAAGAGTTATATGACCAAGATAAGTTAGAAAATCCATACTCAGATACAAGAATATTGGTTGATGATGATAAAAAGGAAATTAAAACTGTAATGATGGGAATAGATATAGATACAAGTGAAATATTATTGGCTGACAGATTAAATGAAAAAGGGAAAAATATTGATGCAGTAATTGCCCATCACCCAGTAGGTAAAGCATTAGCAGGATTACATGAAGTGATGCATATGCAGGAAGAAATGTTAAGGGATCTAGGTATTAGTATAAACATAGCTGAGGGAATTATGGCTGAGAGGATACCCGAAGTAGAACGTCGTGTTATGCCTTTAAATCATAATAAAGTATGTGATGCTGCAAAAGCATTAAATATACCATTGATGAATGTTCACACTCCAGCAGATAACTTAGTAAGTAAGTTTTTACAAGAAAGAATTGATCAGTCTGATGTAAAAACTTTAAAAGATGTTATTAAGTTACTAAAAAGTATTTATGAATATAGAAATGCTACTAAATTAAAATCAGGTCCAAAAATAATTGTTGGTTCTGAAGATAGAAGTGCAGGTAAAGTAGTTGTAAATATGACAGGTGGAACTAGTGGATCAAAAGATGTTTATGAAAAACTTGCTGATTCAGGTGTAGGAACTTTAATTACGATGCATATAAGTGAAGAACATCGTAAAAAAGCAGAGAAAAATCATATAAATGTAATTGTAGCCGGTCATATTGCTAGTGATTCAATAGGTATGAATATATTTGCAGACAAACTTGAAGAAAAAGGCATAAAAATTATTCCTTGTTCTGGATTTATTAGAAAAAGCAGAGTTTAAAGATTATTATAATAAATTAGTTGGACTTTAATAATAATAAATATGGAGGATTATTATGTTTGTAGAAACTCAATCTGGGATTAATATTAATGTTAAAGTTTATGGGGACGAAAACAATTCTGCAATAGTTTTATTGCATGGAATAGGTGCAGATTATGAAATGTTTAGTCCTCAAATTGAAGAATATAAAAACAATGATTTTTGTGTAATTGTACCTGATATGCGAGGACATGGTGAAAGTTCTAAAGTAGAGCAGTTAAAATTAACTGACTTCACATATGATATAAAAGAAATTTTAGATCATTTTAATATTGAAAAAGCAATAATAGTTGGAGTAAGTATGGGGGGAGTAATTGCACAGCAGTTTGCTGTTGATTATTCAAACAGAGTAAAAAGATTAATAATTGTAGATAGTTTTGGAAAATTGGATTCTACTAAGGAAAAATTAATAGGGAAGATACAGGTGTTTGGTTTTAAGGTATTTAAATATTTACCTAAGAAAATCGGGGCAAAGTTGTTTGCTTCTGCTTACAAAAATATATCCAAAGATGCAGAAAAATACTTTGAGGAAAAGAGTATGAATATTGATTATGAGCAGTTAATCTTGGCAAGAAAAGCAATAAATAAAATTGATATATTAAAAGATTTAGAAAATATTGAAATCCCATCCTTAGTTATCGTTGGGGATCAAGTTGATATTATGATAAAAGCAAGTAAAAAAATTGTAAATTCACTTAAAGATTCAAAACTTGTTATTTTAAAAGATTCAATGGATCCATCAAATTTGGTGTCACCAGAAGAATTTAACACAAAAGTATTAGAGTTTATAAACAATTAGGTAAAAGCAAAAGGAAGTGCAGAATCAATGAATAAAAATAGAAAGTTATCTAAATCAGAAGTTCGAGAAATAATAAGTTTATTAAAGAAACGATTCCATAATAATATGGATCGACATAAAAATATTAATTGGGAAAATCTAGAAGACAAACTAATACAAAACAATAATAAATTATGGTCAATTAATGAAATGGAAAAGACTGGTGGAGAACCTGATTTAGTAGAATATGATGATGAAAATGATAAATATATTTTTTTTGACTGTTCAAAAGAGACACCAAAAGGACGTAGAAATACATGCTATGACAGTGAAGGATTAGAAGCAAGGAAAAAATATAAGCCAGAAAATAATGCTGTAGATATGGCCTCTGAGATGGGTATAAAGCTTTTAACAGTAGAAGAGTATCATAATTTACAAAAGCTTGGTAACTTTGATACTAGAACATCTAGTTGGGTAAAAACCCCTTCTGATATTAGAGAACTTGGTGGAGCTCTTTTTGGGGAATATAGATTTGGTAAAGTATTTATTTATCATAATACTGCTAAGTCATATTATGGTGTTAGAGGATTTCGTGGTTTATTAGAAGTATAATTTTTAAATAAGTATTTATAAGGAGCAAGAATAATGGAAATTAAAAAGGATTCTTATCTTATAACAGATGATAAAAATATAATTAATTAGGATTTTGTTGTGAATTCATTGCAAAACACATATTGGGCTAAAATTAGAGATAAAGATATTATTATAAAATCAATTAATAATTCTATATTTATATCATTATTTAAAGGAAACGAACAGATAGGATTTACTAGAATTGTCACAGATAGTTCTTTATTTGCCTGGATAGCGGATGTTTATTTAACTGAAGAATATAGAGGGAAAGGTTTGGGCAGATGGCTTGTAAAAATAACAATAGAACATCCCAGTATTAAAGATGTATCCTTACAGTTACTAAAAACAAAAGATGCACATGAACTATATAATAAATTAGGATTTAAAAAAGATGAATGTATGGTTAAAAGAATTTAATCAATATATTTTTAAGATAGGAGGAAAAATAATATGAATAAGAAAGTATTATTAATATTATTTTGTTTTCTTATCATTGGATTAATATTCAATGGAACATCTAAAGCTACAACAAATAATTTTGATCAAGATGTAAGTAAACTTGATAAAAAGTTAAATGGTAAAATTATAAGTGTTGAAAAAGTAACTTTTAGTGAAGATTATTTTGAATATAGCCCCATTAAAAAAACACCTTCTATTGATAACACAGTTATCTATAATATTAAATATTTAAGTGATAATCTTGAAGTAGCCGGAAGTATCATTAAACCTAAAAAGAAAGGTAACTATCCTGTTATAATTTTTAATAGAGGCGGAAATAGAGAGTTAGGCAGAATCACCAAAGATACACAAGCATTTCTTTCACCTATTGCTTCAAAAGGATATGTAATAGTTGGTTCACAGTATAGAGGTAATGCTGGTGGTAAGGGTAATGAGGAGTTTGGTGGACAAGAGATAAATGATGTTTTAAATTTAGTTCCTCTTATAAAAAGCCTTGATTTTACAATAGTTAATAATATATTTATGCTTGGATTTTCTAGAGGTGGAATGATGTCATATATTGCAATTAAAGAGGACATTGATGTTAATGCAGCAGCAGTATTAGGAGGTAAAACAGATTTAATAGAGACATATAACAATAGACCGGACATGAGATCTATGATGGAGAATCTTATTGGTTGCCCCCCTGATGAATGCAAAGAAAAATATATAAAAAGATCAGCTTATTACTGGCCTGATAAAATTGATATACCTGTTCTTATCTTGCACGGTCAAAACGATTCGAGAGTTGGTATAAATCAAGCTAAAAAACTAGCTGAAAAGCTAAATGAACTTGATAAAAGTTACAAATTAAAAACTTATCAAGATGGACATAGTTTAAGTTGTCAATATGATGATTGGACTAATGAAATGTATCATTGGTTTGATAAATACCGAGATCAAATAAGAAAAATATAAATATATTATTGATTTAAATAGGAGTGTTTATTATTTTTAGTACATATGTATTTATTTATGATAGTTTTGCTCAGTTTGAAGTTGTTTTAGTTAGTTATATTTTAAAACACAAAGGGTAAGTAATAACATTTGGTATTGATAATGATAAAGTAATTTCACATGAAGAATTTATTACTTTACCCCATAAAAGTATTGATGATTTAGATTTTGATAATACAGACCTATTGATTATACCAGGAGGAGATCCAATTAAAGTAAATAAAAAAGAAAAATTATATAGTTTGATTAATGAAGTTAATAAAAAAGATAAATTTATTGGAGCAATATGTGCTGTACCTGTTCACTTAGCTAAAGCCGGTATTTTAAGTAATAAAAAATATACAACAACTTTAGATATTAGTAGTATTGAGGAATTTAATGTAGAAAATTTTATTGATGAAAATGTAGTAATAGATAAAAATATAATTACTGCTAAAGCTAGTGGTTATGTTGATTTTGCACTTGAATTAGGAAAGAAAGTTGCTGTATTTGAAGATGAAGATGATTTAAATGAAACTATAAGATTTTTTAAATATTTTAATGAAGAAAAATAGTATAAATAAGGGTTTGATTTATAAGTTTTTATTTAATTAAAACCATAATTAAATAAACAAATGGAGGTTACCTAATGGAAAAGAACCAATTAAGATCATTATATCTTTATGTTGGGTTAGCATATTTGATAACCTGGTTTTTTTGGATTACTGCATTTTTATTAGGTTATAAAGATATTTCATTTATGAATATCTTAAGTTGGGATTTTAATAATCAAAGCAGTGTAATATCATTTCTAATCTTTAGATTGGGAGTATACGGTCCCATAATATCTTCATTTGTAATCACCTATTACTTTTTCAAATTAGAAGGTATAAAGGATTTGTGGCAGAGAATAACCAAATGGAAAGTAGAAGTTAAATGGTATCTGTATATGTTATTCATTCCAATATTAATAAACTTAATTGTTGTATTAGTTGGGATTATTATCGGTATACCATTTAATAGCTTTTTCAAAAGTGAATTTCCTTTATCAATAATTTTAATATACTTTCTATACCAAATATTTACAAGTGGTATGGAAGAACCTGGTTGGAGAGGTTTCTTGTTAGAAAAACTACAAAAAATATATACAGCAGAAAAATCTAGCTGGATATTAGGATTGATATGGGCAGTATGGCATTACCCATATCTATTATTTTTATATTCAAATCTTGATCTGATTTCTATAATATTCTCAATAGTTGGTTTCACAATGGCAATAATCGGACAGACCTTTATCATAACCTGGTTTTATAACAACACTAAAAGTGTATTAATTACTATTTTACTCCATGCCTGGTTAAATACATCTACCACCTATATACTAGGTAATTTAACTATTACTAATCCTATTATGGGAGTAATACCAGCTTTAGTAACTTGGGGAATAGTTTTTATACTACTAAAAAAATATGGTGGGAAAACTTTAACTACTTAAATAATATAGTTAATAATAGAGGGTGAATATATATTGGAAAATATATTTATAACGGGTGCAACCGGTAATGTTGGTAAAGAAACTATTATAAAATTAATGAAAAATAATTTTAAAGACTATCAAGTAATTGCGGGAGTTAGAAATATAAAAAAAGCTAAAAGACAATTGGATTACAATGAACTAAGTTTCAGAAAGTTTGATTTCAAAGAACAGAGTTTATTTAAAGATGCTTTAGAAGATATTGATAAAATACTATTAGTTAGACCACCTGCAATATCAAAAGTAAAAAAATATATTTTGCCTTTCTTAAAAGAAGTAAAAAAGCATAAAATTAAACATATTGTATTTTTGTCATTACAAGGAGTTGAAAGAAATCCTTTAGTTCCTCATTTTAAAGTTGAAAAATATATTAAAGAAGTAGATCTACCCTATACTTTCTTAAGACCCAGTTTCTTCATGCAAAATCTAACAACAACGCATCTAAAAGAAATCAAAGAGAATGATGAAATATTTATTCCAGCAGGTAAAGGAAAAACAAACTTTATAGATGTTAGAGATATAGCTGAAGTTGCATTTTTAACACTTACCGAAAAAGGGCATATTAATAAAGCATATGAACTAACAGGAAAAAAGGCATTATCATACTATGAAATAGCAAATATTCTAACTGAAAAATTAGATAGAAAAATTACATATAAAGATCCATCAATAATAAGTTTTTATAAAAGAAAGAAAAAGGAAGGTATGAAAACAGGAAAAATAATAGTAATGATTGGACTATATACTATTGCCAAGTTTGGAATGGCTGACAATACAACTAATGTAATACAAGAACTATTAGATAGAGAACCGATTTCTTTTTCTGAATTTGTAGAAGATCATAAAGAATATTGGGTGAAAAAGAAAGAATAATTATAATTTAATAATGAAAAGAAGATTATCTTCTTCGGAGGTATAAATATCATAGGATATGAAATAACAGGTATTGATATTTCCGAAGAAATGTTAGAACATTTAAAAAATAAGATAAATAGACTAGATAAAAGTATTCAAAACAAAATAAAACTAATACAAGATAATGTATTAGATATTAATTGGCCAAAAGGTTTTGATTTAATAGTATTAGGTTGTAACTGTTTATATGAACTACCTACACCTAAAACTCAGAAATCTGTAATAGAAAAATCTTTTAACTCATTAAATCCAAAAGGATTATTATTTATTGATAATGATAATATGGAAGGATTCTTAGATAAATCCTGGTGTGACATATGAGTAGAAAAAAAGATGTTTCCATCTGCTATATGTTCCCATGAAGTTGAAATACAGGGTTATGCTAAACCTATGGTGATGGGGCATCAGATTTAAAAATATTTGAAAAAGCAAATAAATCACTTGCAATTAACTATTCTAAAGAATTAATTAGAAAAGCAGACTTCTATTTAAAAACAAATGACATTAGTGAAATTATCAAATTGGAAAACGTGTTTTAATTTTCTTAATGAAATAAGTCGGGAGGTTTTAAAATGAACTCAATTATTGAAGGTTTACCAGAGGAAAAACAAAAGATTATTGATATTTTAATAAATAAAATAAAAAAGAATTATAGTGAAGATATAGCTATAGTTGTATGTTATGGTTCATATATTACTGGTACATCACATGAAAAATCAGATCTAGATTTCTTTTTTATACCGAAAACTAAAAAAGGGAAAGAAATGAACACACAGTTTATAATCAACAATATAGGATATGATTTTTGGTCTTTATCTTGGGAGCGTGCTGAAAGAATAACAGAGTTTAAAGAACCACTTGTATCAATTATTGGTGAAGGAAAATTAATATATTATTCTAATTTAGAAGATAAAAGAAAGTATGAATTACTTAAACAAAGAATAAATGATTTAACATCAAATAAACAGTATAAACCAATATTAATTAATAGAGCAGAAGATTTGCTAACTAAAGCAAAAGCATTATATTTTGATATTATTAATATAGATGAGTTTGAAGAAGTAGATACAAAATGTTATCAGATATTGAATTTATTAACAAATATCACTGCTTTTTTAAATTCGACCTATCTAATAAAAGGACCATATAATATAGAAAATGAAATTAAAGAGTATAAATATATTCCTGAAGATTATCTGAGAAAAATTAATTTAATAACAAAAAGTAATAAAATAATAATTAAAAAAGAAAACATAAAAGATTTGATATTAAGTTTAGATAACAAAATTAATAAACTGAATTCAGATGATAGAAAAACTTTATCTAGTGATAAGTTAAAAGGTTTTTATGAAGAAATCATTTCAAACTATAACAAATTGATTCATGCCTGTGATACTGAAGATTATCTTAAAGCATACTTTACCGCATATACTATTACCGAAGATATAAGTAGTATACTTGGAAAAGAATATAAAGGTTACAATTTTCCTGATTTAATTAAGAATATTGATGAAAATAATTTTGTAAAACTAAAACAATTAATAATAAAACATGAAAATAAGTTAATGGAGATTTTTAAAAATAAAAATGTGGAAATTAATAAGTATGATAATGTAAATGATTTTACTAATATGTTATAATCATAATTTTTTAAAATATAATTGAGGTGAGCTACTTGGATCTTAATGAATTTGAACAAATAAAAAAGAACTTTAACAAAAGAAATATTGAAGCATTTTATTTTAAAAATTTAGATAAAGCAAAAGAAAAAATATTAACATTAATATCAAAAAATAAAACGGTTGGTTTTGGTAACTCTGGAACACTAAAAAAAATGGATATTTCAAAAGATCTTAAAAGTAGAGGTAATACTGTCTTTGATAAAACAATAGCTAAAAACAAGAAAGAATCAATAAGATTTAAAAAGGGATCATTAATATCTGATTGGTTTTTAACGGGAACTAATGCGATATCAATTGAAGGTCACATTGTTAATATAGACCATAGTGGAAATAGAGTTGCAGCAATGCTTTATGGTCCTGATAATGTTATAATAGTAATAGGTAAGAACAAGATAGAAGAATCATTGGAAGAAGCAATAAAAAGAGCTAAAAACACTGCTGCTCCATTAAATGCAAAAAGAGCAGGATATAATCCTCCTTGTGTTGAGTTAAATGAATGTATTGATTGCAGTTCAAAAGAAAGAGTCTGCAATAGTTTAATAATAATTGAGGGACAGGCTCAAAAGAATAGAATAAAATTATTTATTATTGATCAAAAATTAGGATTTTAAATATTTAATATTTGGAGGTTCTATTTTGGAAAAAGAACTTACATATAAAAAAGCTAAATCAATTAAATATTTTTTTCATAGACAGATCTGGCATTTTCTATCTTTGATAATATTAGTATATCTGACTTGGAAATTTTCAAATCCAGCAATCCAAAATAATTCATGGTTTAGTATAAGTTCAAATACATGGTTTTGGTTAGCTATTTCTTTTACAATATTTCACCAAGTCATTGTTTGGATTGTATTTAGACTACAGTTAGGTTGGGCAACTTTAACAAAGATGTTTAAAAGTTTTGATCAATACCTTTGGGCTATAATATTTATTCCCTTACTCATATCACGACCAATTTTTATTATAGGTTTAGCTAATTCAACTAAAAACACACTTCCTATTTCAAGACCAATATTAATTATTATAGCAATAATAATATCAATACCTGCACTTTATACTTTATGGTCAGTTTTTAAGTATTTTAAAATCATGAGAGCTCTAGGAGGAGATCATTTTAGAGTATCATATAGGAAGATGGCAATGGTAGACAAAGGAGCATTTAAATATAGCAGTAATGCTATGTACACATATGCATTTTTATTATTATATGCAATAGCTTTATATAATGCATCTCTACCTGCTTTGATTGTTTCTGTCTTCCAACACATCTATATCTGGATACATTATTACTGCACAGAAAAACCTGATATGGATATAATATATGGAGAACATTAAGCAATATAAAAAGATAAGAAAAAGAAAAATAATATACTTTGTTTTAAAGGCTGGTGATAAAATCAACCATGGAGTATAAGAAAATACATATAATAGGTGGACCTGGAAGTGGAAAAACATACTGTGCGAAAATAATTTCAAAAAGATATAATATTCCATATTATAATTTAGATAATCTATTTTGGGATAATACTGAAAATGGTTATGGATTAAGAAAGCCTAATAATAAAAGGGATAAAGAACTCTCTAATATATTAAATAAAGATAAGTATATTATAGAAGGAGTATACTACTCCTGGTTAAAAAAAGTTTTGAAACTGCTGATCTAATTATTTTGACATCCTCCCCGCCTGTTCCTATCGTCACAAACGAGGATTCCTTAAAGAAACTTACGAGGTTGTCTGCTGATTAAATGCCAGTCCATTTCTGGTAGGCAAGTATAACGCAAACTTTAGGCTGTGCCATCAGCCCTCCTGAGGTAGCATTCTAATAGCATAATCCTAGCAATACTGCTAATATAGACACTCAGGCACTTAATCTATTACCAATTAAGCAGATTGTTGTTCTAAATATTTATTTCCTATATTTCTACTTGCATTTAAATCAGCGTGGATATGAATTCCACACTCACAAGAATATAAGTTAACTTTACGATTGGATTTATTAACTTTACCACATTTAGAACAACTCTGGGATGTGTATTTAGGATTAACATATTTCACCTTAATCCCAGCTAATTCAGCTTTATACTCAATAAATTGTTGCAGTTGATAGAAAGTCCAGCTATGAAGGTTTCTATCTGCTCTATTAAGACTTTTAGCAGTATTTCGGATATTTTCTAGATTCTCCATAATTATAGTACCAACTTGCTCTTGCACAGCAAGATTAATAAGCTGACGACTAATTTTATGGTTTAAATCGGTCATCCATCTCTGCTCTTTGTTGTTAGTTTTTTTAATAGCTTTAACTTTCTTAGATTGACTAAGTTTCCTTCTTAATGAGCGATATTTTTTACGGATAAAACCTGCCTGTTTACCATTGTTGAATTGACGATTAATTTCTTTTCCCTGAGGATTTTTAACACTAGCAACAGCTACTTGACGAAGGCCTATATCAATTCCCATTACATTAGAGTTAATTGTTTCTTTATCAACAATTTTAATTGTTACAGCAAAATACCATTTACCTCTTTTATAGACCAGACTGGCTTTGCCTAATTTGCAACCACTTTCGATATATTGCTGCAGCTCTTCAAACCTTTCAGTTTGCTTAGCAGGAAACGCAAATCTCTGACATTTAGTAGTATAAAGTGGAATAGATATTATATAACCATCAATTTTATAGTTTTGATTATTATAGCAAATAGGTTGATTATCTTTGAATTCTAAATTATCTTTATTAGAATCAGATTTTAAAAACAACTTAATAGAGGGCTTTAAGTTTGTCAGCGACAATTTGACGATTCTTAACTACTTCTGCAATATTGTTTAAAAATATATTCTCTTTTCTTTTAGTTGGTTTTAACAACTCTAGAACATAAGTTAATTGCATATTAATCACCTTTGATTTTCAATATAGTGTTGAATAATTTCTGAACTTACATTACCAGCAGTAGCCACAAAATAGGCTCTAGTCCATACAGAACCTTTAATATTCAACTTTGGAAAGTGCTTTGATATTCTTCTTCCAGTAGTACCTTTAATAATGTCTATTATCTTACTGGGAGAATACTTAGGCAAAGCTGATATAAAAAGGTGTATATGGTCTGACATTATTTCAGCGGCTAACACTTCTAATTTATGTGTATCAGCTAATTCATTGATAATATCTAAGGTTAATTGTTTAATTTTAGGATTATTTAAAATATGTTTTCTATATTTAGGAATCTATATAAAATGATAATTTAAAAGAAACTTTGCATGTCTTGTGCTTTATCGGTATTCATTATTAAAATCTCCTAAATATTTGCTGTTAAGCATATTATATCATAAACATATGTTCACTTTCAAGGGCTTATATTCAAAATTTTAATTTTCAGCTTGACTAAAATTAAAATAGCTGATTCATCCCCGCCCTTTAACAAAAACGAGGCTTTCTCGGCTAAATTTGGTAATGTAAATAAGTATAAATATTAACTTGACAAAACCGCTCGGAATAGTTATAATAATTTCAGAGTTAATATTCAGCGAGGAAAATCAAATTTTTTTATTTTTAATTGAAAATGATTTTTATTTGCATTTTAAAAACTATTAGGAGGAATAAATTTATGAATTTCAATTTAAAGAAAATATTTGTGGTCTTTCTTTTTACTCTAATGTTATTTTCATCTGCAATAATTACAACTGAAGCAGCTCAAAATGAGGTAAATCTTTATACTAATAGACACTATGACACTGACAAGGAATTGTTGGAAACCTTTGAAGAAAAAACCGGAATAAAAGTAAATGTTCTAAAGGGAGACTCTGATAAATTAATAGAAAGAATTGCTAGAGAGGGTGAGAATACTCCAGCTGACCTATTAATTACAGCTGATGCAGGTAGATTATATAGAGCAAAAAATAGAGGAATATTACAACCTGTAAATGATCAAGAGTTATTAAGTAATATCCCAGCTAATCTAAGAGATAGCGACAATAACTGGTTTGGATTAACCGTTCGAGCCAGGATAATTGCTTATGCTAAAGATAGAGTGGATCCATCTCAAATAAAAACTTATAAGGATCTGACCGATAGTAGATGGGAAAACAAAATATTGGTAAGATCATCAGCAAATATCTATAATCAATCACTGTTAGCTTCCTTAATTGAATTACATGGAGAGGATTATGCACAAGAGTGGGCTAAGGGAGTTGTCGAGAATATGGCTAGACGCCCCAAAGGAAATGATCGAGCCCAGGCAACAGCAGTTGCAGCCGAAATTGGTGATCTGGCCATCATGAATACCTACTATATGGGGAAAATGCTGAACTCTTCCAATAAGGTGGAAGTAAATGTTGCTAACAATATTGGTATTATCTTTCCTTCTCCAACCCACGTAAATGTAAGTGGAATTGGTCTAACTAAATATGCGAAGAACAAGAAAAACGCTATAAGGTTAATGAGATATTTATCAAATGAAAAGGCACAAAAATATTTTGCTGAAGCAAATTATGAATACCCGGCCAATCCCGAGGTTAAAGCATCTAAATTACTAAGGTCTTGGGGAGATTTCACAGCTCAAGATATTGATCTAACGAGATTGGGTGAATTAAACCAAAAAGCAGTTAGGATATTTAACAAAGTAGGATGGCAGTAATCAGCTAGAGAATAAGTAGCGTGAACTACTCGGCATTAAAATACCGAGCTTCATAGTCGCTTGATCTTATGGGACACAAGATGAATTTCACCCGCAATATCGATCAAGTTACCTATTCGGGTAGTCCGTACCCACTACTCCTATCTT
>Ga0306869_1000287_pt1 | contig 26528 bp, 30 predicted proteins | sample AntRauTorckE6833_FD_190421 | JGI IMG/M metagenome (GOLD analysis project Ga0306869, IMG submission 190421) | Saline lake microbial communities from Rauer Islands, Antarctica - Metagenome Torckler E6 #833 (v2) (version 2) | ecosystem: Environmental > Aquatic > Non-marine Saline and Alkaline >... | reverse complement strand
ACAAAAATCCTTCTAATGATATGGGTGATACTCAAATTGTTTTAATTTTTGATGAAGAAGATGGGGAGTACAAAATTAGAGGGATTCTTTCACATTTTTGGACTATTTAGACGTAACTAGAGCTAGCTCTTGTTACGTTCGAATCCCAGACACCCAGCAAGAGGAGGGTGTCTACCTAGACACATAAAAATGTTAAAATTAAATAATGGCTAGTTTTATTATTGAACCAAGTAAGAAAGATTTTGCACGTGTTTATGACAACACATTTCTTTGGAAAGAAGATAATATCTACGTCATGGCAAACCATAGACTTGCGTTGTGGTGTTGGTTGCAGGCAAATAATATATTTGATAAAAAATATACACTTTTTCATATAGATGAACATATGGACAACCGTCAGTGGAAGGCGGACGGAGAGTCAGAATGCTTACAGTCCATACTTTCTAATTTTGAATCTTTAAAGGATATTAAAAATTTCGAAAGCCACCAGTGTAATTGTAGAATACCATCTAGAGAAACTCGACCATGCATTACCTATGATAATTTTGTTTCCTTAGCTTCATATGCAAATATTTTTAAAATTATATACGGGTACTCTAGTGTTGTTGATAGGATTCCAGAAGGTCAAGAAAATAATTTTTGTTTAAGGGAAACACCTGCTGAAATTGAAAAATTTGCTGAGGATTTGAAGAAGATTGATAGTAATATCATTATCGATTTAGATTTAGATTTTTTTGACCCAAGAGTGGATTTACCTGAAGATATATCTGATGATGAGCTGGATACTTTACTTGTTGGTTTACTGAAGATTATTTCAAAAAATAGAGAAAAGATATCCCTAATAACAATAGCTATAAATGAGAGTCCTGGTGATCATCTCTGGGACAGAAGGCAAAAACAATTACAAGTAATTAAAGATATTTTGAGCTTAAGTATACCTATTCCTATTATGAATTAATTTTTTCATTAAAATTAGTCTTACGAAAAAGATGTAAGTTTATGATAATATAAACTTATAAAGTATGAAAACAGATAAGATAAAAAATATATGGCATTTGATTTTAGTAAATTAAACCCCTTAGTTTCTAGTGAAGCAGAAATAATTAATAATAAAAAAGCCGGTATGGTTTATGTGGCAGATTTTTCTGTTGGCACAGGAAAGTATATATCTATTACTGAATACGGAACACCGGAAATAGATGCTGACATTAAAATTTCTCCAAGAATCAGTCTACGTCTGACTTATATACAAAATGAAGAAAAAGGTAAAATATCTGGTGTAGAAATATCAAAAGTTAATGGTAATAAAATAGAAAAAATACATTTCAGCACTCTTGACTTTAATCGGATTATTCAACTCCTTCATGTTTTTTCTGGTTTAGATTTGAATTCTGTTGCTAGTAAAAGTATTCTCCTTGAAGAGTCTATTATTGGTGATGCTCAAGAAACACAGCGCTTCCTTAATCTAATTGTTGCAGATCCACAGGGTAGAGAAAAAATTACTGAAACAGCAAAAAATATTGGCCTTATTGATATAGGTGATATTGATCAAATTGTTCAAAGAAAGGATGCGCTAACTAAGTTTGAGAAAATACTAAATGATGATCAGGAATTTTCTAAATACAAAGAAAGTCTTGGTGTGGGTAAGGATGAAGAAGTTTGGCAAAAGTTTTTTGAAGCTAACCAATGGATACTCGGATCTGATTTTGTTGAAGTACTTACTGAACGCGTTATTGATGAAGAAAATAAAACAGATATCCCGGTAAAAGATTACGATGGCTTTATCAATATTATTGAGTTGAAATTACCATCACCTGATTTTTGGACAAGTGAGAATATGCCAAAAGCTGATCTCACAAAATCGATTATGCAATGTGCTCGTTATATAACTGAAATGGAGCGTCGCATGAACGATAAAAAGAAAACTGACTCACTAGATGCTGACATATTAAAACCAAGGGTTACTTTAATTTATGGAAGATCAAAGAAATGGACACAAGGACAAAGAGAACAATTTAAAATTTTAAATTCAAGTTTTCATGATATAGCTATTCTGTCGTATGATCATGTTTTAGATAGAGCTAAAAAGATAGTCGGTAATTTGAATAAAAACTAAAATGAAACCTCATGTACGTAGAGCAATTGCATATATTGTTGGATGCGTTATTTTGAAAAAACAGGCACCTGCAATTTTTGATTATTCATCATCTAAACATTACAACTTTTCAATTAGCATAAGTAATAGTGGTATTGCTGCATATGATTACTCTCAACAATGTCATATCTCCGGAGGTTACTCATCTTTGTATCATTATGGTGAAGGGTGTCATATTAGCATCTCTATGAACGGTGATAGATTTAACGGATTTGATTATGGTCAACAGTGTCATTTTTCAGGTTATGTAAATGGCAATTCGATATCTGTATTTGATTATGGAGTTGGTTCGTATTTTAACTTTTCTATCTAATAAAAATTTCTTTATTTTTTATAAAAATTTTTGTATTAACATTCTCCAAAACCTCTCTCTTTTCTAACACAGACCCATTCTTTAATAGATATTTCAAGTAATTCCTCACATCTATATCTTTGATTTCAATTTTCTCTGTCACACCTTTTGTAATTTCTTGAAATCTGCTAAATCTTTCAATCTCATCTTTCATTTTCTTTTGAATACCTAGTTTTGATATTTCTAACTTATCTATAAGATCACATATTTGCTCTATCAGGCTTTCTTCTCTTAGATAGGGTTCTCTGCACTGTCTGTCTCGTGATCTATTACAACAATAATAGGTATAGTGATGAACATTTCCATTTTGTTGCCTTTTCGTTTTCTCTTGAGCACTTACTCCAGAACCACATACTCCACAAGTCATAATTCTTGTAAACGCGAATTCTTTTGATCCGTATGAAAAGTTATGTTCAATTTTTAGTTTTTCCTGAGCAAGTAGGAAGACCTCTTTTGTAATAATTGGAGTATGAGCTCCTTTGTACCAATTACCGCTGTTGATGGGATACTCAAATTCTCCATAAAAGAATGGTGTTTTAATTAATCTATAAAAATTTCCTAGTGATAACTTCTTTCCGTGTTTAGTTTTAAAATCCATCTCCTCGTGCATCCAGGTATATGCTTTTCGTCCTGACCAGTTTTCATAAGCTATTTTTTCAAATGCTCGTTTTATAGTAGGTGCTCTTTTAGGGTCTACAAAAACCTTACATTTATCATCTAGGTTTTTGGTTTTAATGTATCCTGTTGGTGGCACAGTTGGCCATAATCCTTGTTCACAGCGTGCCCTTAGTCCTCGTTTAACATTTATGCTCTTATTATCATTCTCTAGCTTTGCTTGTGAACCTAGAATCATTAGGAGGAACTTCTCGTTTGGATTATTTGTGAATTTTTGACTGTAAGTTCTGATCTCGACTAATTTCTTTTGATCTAGTAGATCTACTATTGCACCAAGGTCTCCAGCATTTCTTGCAAGCCTATCTGGGTGCCAAACTAATACACCCTTAAACTTCCCAATACGTATATCATCAAGCAGTTTATTAAATATAGGTCTTTTACCGCAATCTTTAGCAGAATGAGATTCTTTGTATATATCAACAATCTTAAGATTGTTTTTCTTTGCAAGGTCTAACATTTCCTTGATTTGTGAATCTATCGATAGTGCTTGTTTTTCTTCAGCTTCACTTGATTTGCGAGCGTATAGACAGTATCTAATATCAGATAACTGTTGAGTCTTATCAGAAGTCACTACTAGCGGGTTTGTTATTAGCACAAGTACAACATACCGGCTGGGGTTTATAAGGCTAGGTTGTAGGAGTGGGTAACTAAATACTCCTGTATTTTTACAAATATTATTGGTAGTATTTAATTCATGGTATTAAAATTTCTATCAAAAAAAGATATAGAAAAGTTTATAGATGACGATGCATACTCAGTAATAGAGTATCTATTAAGAAAAGTAGCTTTTTCTCAGCCAGAAGTTCAAAAAGAATCAGAGTTATCTGGCATGCAGATAACAAAAGAGTTTTTGGAAGATTGGATAGCTCAAGCCTGTGATCTGACTAAAAAAGGTGCGGGTAATTATCCTATTGATGTATATAAGGATAAAAAATACGGTATAGATGTTAAATTTCTGACGGCAAAGATAAATAGTGATGGTAGTTATCGTAATTCCCAATCAAATGAAACATCTTTAAGTCAGAACTTTAAAATATCCGGAGCAGATCTAGACCAAATGTTTGAAAGTAAGAAATACAACAAGATATTAAAAGCTTGGATAAAAATATTGCAATCAAAAATGAGACTCCCTAAAGAGGAGTTTGAATTGAAGGAGATTTATTATTTTATTTTCCTTAGAGCGGGAAATAAGATATCCTTATCTGTAGCATCTGTTGACGACAGTAAAATATCTAATTTGAGTACAAATACCTCAACTGAAACATCTGTTTTTGTTGATAATTTTATTGATGAAAAATACGGTAACGTAAAAATATATAAAAGTAAAAAGAGAATGGAATTAAGGTTGAGACCTAAACAATTAAAAGAGGATGGTATGCTAATGGTTTGGGATTTTGAAAATCTATATCCAGACGTTATTAAGTTGAGAGATGTCGTTAGAAAAGGGGAGATTAAAAAACACGCAAAAGAACAATTTAAAAAATTCTTTTAATACTACTCCATTGCTTTCATCATCTGTTTTGCTACTGCCTCTATAACGGGGACACTTACAGAATTACCAGCCTGTTTATATAAGGCAGAATCAGATATTTCTGGCAGTATATAATCTTTGGGGAAACCTTGAATTCTAAAACATTCAAGAGGTGTTAGTTTTCTTATTCCTTTTCGGTCTTTAATTATTGGGACATTATGTCCTCCCATACCCATATTAGCTGTTAGTGTTGGGCATACGCCACTTTTATTCTCTCTGACATACTTCCTTCTCCATTGATAAACCTTGTTTGTTTCAGTAATGTCATCCTTTATTTTTTCATATAAAGGTTTGCCATTGTAGTAATATTTTTCTGGAACTTTTTTCTCTAAAAGGTCGGTTACTTTGACAGTTAATTTAACTGGATCTGGAAATTTAAAATTGTTGTGATAGTTTTCATCCTTAAAACCTACAATGTAGATGCGCTCTCTATTTTGAGGAATATTTCCATACTCCATTGTATTTAAAACTTTAGATTTAATATGGTAGCCTAGATCTTCCAGAGTGCTCTCAATAACTTTAAAAGTATTACCCCCATCATGACTCTTTAAATTCTTCACATTTTCGAGTAAGAACCCCTCAGGCTTTTTTTTCTTTATTATATTTGCGACATCGAAAAATAGGTTACCTCTATCTTTTTTATCATTGAAACCTTGTCTGTGTCCGGCTATTGAAAATGCCTGACAAGGGAACCCTCCAAGTAGGAAATCAAATTCTGGTAAATCATCTAATCCAATTTTTCTAATATCCTCGACAATAAGTTTGGAGTCTTTAAAGTTTAGGTCGTAAGTATTCTTACATTTATCTTCAAAATCATTTGCAAATACTGTTTTGAAACCAGCTTTTTCAAATCCTTTTCTTATACCTCCAACTCCTGCAAATAAATCGATGGTTTTGAAACCATGTTTTTTCTTCTTAGATTTAATAGGTTCAGGATTATTATTGATATTACTTATTACTTTTACTACAACACCTCGAATTTCTACATCAATTCTAAATAGAGGTTTCATGTTTGGGTTTCGTGGCTCAAGGCGTACTCTTTTTTCCTCTCGGTATAACTTTTTAAGAGTTGCTTCGTTATCATCAATAATCGCGACTACTGTCTGTCCATTCTCTGCAACAGATTGTTTTTTAATTACTACAATATCTCCATCGAATATACCTTCATCAATCATACTGTCACCATCAACACGTAGGGCGTAAAAACCTTTAGTGTTTTTGATGTTTGGATCAACAACGGAAATAGTCTCAGAATGATCTTCTATTACTTCTATCGGCTGCCCAGCAGCAATTCTTCCCAGGATTGGGATTTCATGAATTTGCTTGATAGATTTTATTAGAGATATATTACGAGAAGAGGAGTCAGAGTCTCTAGATATATATCCTTTGTCTTCGAGGGTACTTAAGTGTCCGTGGATAGTAGAAACTGCTTTTAGTTTTAGCTTTTTTCTTATTTCTTCTATTGTTGGAGAAATACCATTTTCTGATATATATAGATCAATATAATCGAGAACCTCTTTTTGTTTCTTAGTTAGATTTTGCATGGTTGTAATATACTACTAATTACGCTACAATTTGATTATACACGAAAAGAAACCGAAAGGCTAGGCACGACTTTTCCACAGTATACTTTTGTATAAAGAGTTATTTAATATACATATGCTAAATAAAAAAATAAAAGAATATTTAGATGATCTAGATGAAAACCCAAAGCCGCTCAATACTTATATGGGGGAACATGTTTTTTCAAAAGATATTAAGAATATTTTGTCAGAACAAAAAGAGTATAAGTTGACGAAAAATGATATTGCTGAGCAGATTGCTTTTGATTTTATGTCAGCTTATCAAAGTGAACAGTCTGGTTGGGGAACTTATCATGGGCCAATGTTTGTACTACCAAATGATAAGGGTCAGATGGTTGAATATCCAAGTATAAAAAGAATTGACAATGAAATAATTGAACATTGGGTAAAAAGAATGGGTGAGTCTAAAAATCCAATTTTAATAGCTAGATATGCTGACCTGGTTGTAGATTTTTCAAGTTATGTTGGTAAAAAAGTTGATCTTGAAACATTTAAAAAAGTTATAGATTCTAATATTAATATATGTAAAAAAGCTTTAGTAGTTGATCTAGATTGTAAAACAAAATTGAAAAGATCTTTACATCTTGCAATTATGATTAATGATCAAGACAGAATTAATGAATTAAAAGTTGCTGTAATTGATTTGGAAAACAGAGTTACTGAAGATGATAAGCCTGGATTATGGGGATTTTCTTTTCAGTGGTTAATATTAGATTTTTATAATAAAATTATTTTCGGCCAAAATGAAAAAGAAGCATTAATTGATAAACTAGAGGATAAAGTTAAAAAATTTAAAGATAACCCTGTTCTTATAGAGTATGCAACTTTTCCTTTGGCTGAATATTATGCAAGGGAAAATGATGTCACTAATCTCATTCGTATTTTAGGTGTTTTCGAGAATACTATTAAAAAAGATTCCCGTAATAATTCTGACGCTTTGATTAAGATGCATGCATATGAAAGGATACATGAAATATATATTAGATATTCAAATAAATTTTCTGCCGTAAAAGAATCCAGAGACAGGATTTCAAAAGAAATATCTAATCTAGATTTAGATTGGGATAAATCTCTTAAAACAATTTCGACAGAAATAAAGATAAAACAAGGTGATATTGATTCTTTGATGGAGGTTATCTTTGGAAAAGATAAGGAAGATGATATTGAAAAGGTTCTAGCAAAGATCGCAGTTCATTTCTTACCTAAAAAAAGTTCGGTTGAGAAGGAGTTAAGTAATATTTCTGCAAAGTATCCAATGCAATTTATATGTACTCAGCAAGTTATTTCTGATGACGGTGTATTAATTGCTAAACTCTCTCCTCTTGAGGAGGATTATGATAACCATTTTATAAAGTATGCTTGTCAATATACACAGTTATTATCTATCATGCTTCCGTCAGTAATCAATCTTCTTAAAAAACATTTTACTGCAGAGCAAGTATTTGACTATTTTAGTAAAGCCACATTATTTGAAGATGAAGATAAAAAATACCTAAATAAAGCAATATATTCGTATTGGTCGGATGATTATCTTATTTCCTCCCATTTATTTGTCCCGTTGATTGAGAGTGCTATTAGGGATTTGGTTAAAAAAAGCAACGGACTTATTTTAGTTCCTAATAGTAAGACAGGAGGGTATGACCGTGTATTATTAGGGGGACTTTTGAATAATTATGAAATTTTTGAAAAGACCTTTTCAAAAAGTGGACACAATCTCTTGTTTTACTTCCGGCTTGTTTTAACAGAAAAATTGGGAATGAATCTAAGAAATGACTTTGCTCACGGTTTTGGAAAGAAAAAGTTTTTTAATCGAGAAGTATCTGACAGATTATTTCACGTCCTAATCTGGCTATCTATGGTTAGAAACAGTGGGTAACTTCATCTCGACAATATTTAGTATAAGAGCTACATTACTGACTAGTACCTTCTAATTTGGTATTATTGTAATGTCACAATAAAGACCTAACCCTCTAAATAGAGGTATGGACGGAATAATAAACTCCCGCTAGAGTATAGAAGACTCCTCGTCAGAGTCACTCTAGCGGGTCATGTACTGGAAACTTTATATGGACAACTTCGGTTGTCGCAATGGCGGGGAGTCTTCTATTAGAGAGACTCCTTGTAGATTACTAATTTAAAACCCGCTAGAGTATTATGAATAAGATAATCAAATCAATACTATTATTGATTGCAGGCGCACTATTAATGCTCCTTACAATTTATATATTTTCAAATAAATCAGATGATAGCTTAGGTGATGATTTAGTTATTGAGTTGCGATCTAACTGCAATTCAGAAGCTAAATTAAAAATAGATAATACTAATTTTGAAAACCTTGATTCAGTAAATGAGTTGTATCAATTTCATTACGATTCTTGTATCAGAGCTTATGGACAAGAACCAGGTTTAATAAAAAGTTTAGAAACTAATCTAATCTATCAACATGAATAAGCTAAAGAACTTTTTAAAATCTCAAAAACTATTCATGGTCCTGGTAATAATTGTTGTACTACCCATGATCCAATTTGGTAATTATTATGTATATATAAAACCAAATATTAATATACAGATTTGTGATGAAGAAGCCCTGGGTATTTTACTAGAAGCTTTTGAAGAAGAGGGTGCGTATGATGAGACAATGAAATTTCCATTAAACTCTGATGCCTCCACAGAAGAACTCCAGAGATACAAATTATATTACGATATAGCCTTTGATATGTGCATACATAGTTATGGGTTTTCAGATTGACATAAATCTCAATAGAGCTAAAATAAGTTTAACAGTAGATAATCTTCAGGTTAGGAGACCTACAAAAAGAGACATATAGGATAATTTGGAGTCTCATCTTTTTCCAAACCCTCTAATTAAATTTAAACAAAAGTAGATAATTTTGGTATTTTCTAATCCAGGACCTGCTACTAGAAAATCTATGAGGTAACTCTGTCTATGTAATTAAGAGTCTTGTAATTATTAAGCTAATTACAAAATTAACATGTCACAAGGTAAGAAGATTTCAGATAAGCTTTGGAAAGAGTTTATCGAAGTTTATAAGAATAATTATGCTTCTGCTCCGTCTGTATGTAGATCACTGCACATATCTAGTAGGTCTTTCTATAGACACATCGCAGATGATACTGAGTTCAGGAAAGAGATAGATAGTATTAATGAATTAATACATTTACCACTTGTAGAAGCGGCTCAGCTAAAGAAAGCTATAGATGGTGACGGGGCATCACAAAGGTTCTTCCTTATGTATAGAGGAGGTGCTAAGTGGAACCCAGTACTTCAAGCAGATAGTTTCTATCAAAGACAGAAAGAACAGCGCTCGGAAGAACAGTATGTACCAGATGATCCTGTCACCCTTATTGCTAAGGAGGTGTATTATATTCTTCGTAAGAAACAAATCGGATTTAATTATAAGATTGGAGATGGATATAAAACACAAGAAAATCTTAGGCGGGATGCGGCAGAAATAATGTCTGCTATGACTATGTATAAACAAGAACACGATAAGAAGATAAAACTTAAGAATGCTAGAAAGAAGATTGCTAAGAAGATTCATACCAAGAACATTAATAGATAGATATCGTGTATTTGAGAAAAACACCAGCTGGAAAGTTGGTGTTTTTCTTATCACAAAACTGACAAGTCTTTAGAAAAAAGACTAGCGTGACAAGTAAGACAAGTTGTTTATAATTAACCTACCTATACACGTCGCTAATGCCGGGGCTTTATCTAGATAATAGCGCTCAACAGCTTACACCCACTAGGTACGCAACTCTACTAGCCAGCAGCTATGAGCATTGTTTACTATTGTTCTACATACTATAATTAGCATATGAATATTATTTTAGTCGCCCTAGGTTTTATAATTTTAGGAGGAGTGATGTATTATGTTTCTATAATCCTTGATAATTTAAATAAGAAAGACAAGCAAAAAGAAGTCCTAAAAATGCCTTATATATTACGAGGATCAATTTTTAATTCTAGCGAAGAAGCTTTTTACAAAGAGCTAAAAAAACAAGTGGGGGATAGATATGAGATTTTTACAAAAATTAGAATTATAGATTTTATAGAAGTACCCAAAGGTAGTAAGAATTATTCTAAATGGAGAAACAAGATTTGGGCTAAACATGTAGATTTTTTGCTTTGTGATAGTAATTTTAAGCCTATTGTTGTTCTAGAATTAGATGGAAAGTCTCATTTAAATAAAGTAGCTAGAGATTTATTTGTTAGTAATGTTTATAAAAAAGTCGGAATTCAATTTGAGAGGGTTGAAGTTAGTGAAAATTTTTCAAATAAGATTAAAAATATTTTGTTTTAATTTATAAACAGAAATCACCATAATAATTATGGTGATTTGAAAGGTGAAACTTTTCTACCATCTTTGGTGTGTAGCAATAACTCATTCGGACCTCCTACTCCTCAGATTCTGTATAACCCAGTTTCTTTATCAGTTGACCTATTCTATATGACAATCGCTTGAACACCAGTAACACCCATCGATGTCTTTAGCATTTTTCGGATATTTCTCTTTGGCTTTTGCTACGGCACTATGACAATCATAATGATTGTCCAGATTTATTCTATTTTCATAATCTGGTAAGCGTTGACATGTTTCTTCATTGTGGACTTCAAAATTATTACCACTTTCAGAATCTTGTTTCCTTTTATTTAATACGTATTTACTCATATTATTTTTTTATTATTTAGTAAATTATCGCTCGACTAAACGATATATTTATACTATCAAAGAGTTTTTTGTATGTTTAATTATTTTTTAGAATTAAAAGGGGAGGAAAAGGGGATAACTTTTATCATTTAAATAAGTTCCAACTTCGTCCCAAACAGCCAGCTCGTTAAATTAACCCTTTATATAAAGTGTGTTAATATCATAAATAATTATGAAACCTGAATTTAATATAAAATATGGAAAACTAATAGATCCTTTTTTCAAGGATTCCGTAGGTTTAAATTATCCAGATTATAAATTTCCATTAGTAGAAGATGTTTTAGAAAAGGTAAAATTATTTAGAAAAGTCTGGGAAGAAAAAAAGATATTTTCATAGATTTTCTATACAAGGAAACAGGATTAGAATTTAAACGAAATATCATTGATTGTTTTATTATCTCAGCTACTCCTTGTGATATGTCAGCGCCTCTTATAATAAGAAGTAGATATAATGAAGAAGAATTTTTGGATGTTATGTATCATGAACTTATTCATGTTTTATATTCAGATAATAAAGTTGCTAGAGATGAAAGATTTAAAGAGGAATCAATTACCACTCAAAATCATATATTTCTATTTGCTCTTCTTAAAAAGTTTTACATAGAGATTTTAAATGACGAAATTAGTTTAAAAAGGGTATATGATAAATCCTCTGATGAAAAAAATAAAGAATACAGAAGAGCTTGGGATATTGTTGATGAGATTGGTGTAGGGGAGTTAATTAAAAATACCAACTAACAGTTAGCCAGCTTGAGTTATTAAAATTTAATTCAAATTATTTAGAGTTCTGATTTTTAAATTATTAATGTAATCATCGTAATCCACTATAGAAACTAATTTATCTTTTGTTAATTCATAAATTTTATTTGGTTTTATCTTTTCAATCAAATATCTATCATGAGAGACAATAATTACTGTTCCTTCATAACTAGAAATAGCTTCTTCAATTGCATTTAGTGCGTCCATATCTAAATGATTAGATGGTTCGTCTAGGACAATTGTATTAATTGATTGTTCACTAAAAAGTGCCAAAATCAATCTAGTTTTTTCTCCAGGACTTAATGTTTCTATTTTCTTTTTAAATTGATCTTCTCTAAAGTTAAACTTCTTAAGCAGGTTGTATATTAAGTGTTGTTCAACTCCTGTTTGACCCTCTATAAATTCAATTAATGTTTTGTCTTTTGGGAGATTCTCATGTTCTTGAGTTAAATTACCAAAACTAACAGCTGATCCTACAGAAATTTCTCCCGAGACCGCTTCTTTTCCTAGTATTGTTTTTAAAAGAGTTGTTTTACCGACACCATTTGAACCTATAAAACAAATTTTATCTCCGTACTTAATATCAAAATTAAAAGGCCCAGCTTTGAATTTTTCTATTCCAACAACTAGATCTCTTGCACTTATTGTTTCGTTTCCACCACTCCATAGATCAGTTATATTTATCTTGAGAGGTCTTTCATTTTTGGGTTTTTCTACTTCATCCATTTGATCAATTCTTTTTTCTATTCTTTTAGCTTCTTTTGCTGAACCTTTTGCTTGTTCTCTTTTAAAATTTCTAACTAGCTTATCGTTGTCTGTTCCTTTGTACTTTGCACCTTTAGTTGCTGACTCCTTCTTTTTATTAGCTGTTTCTTTCAATCTTCCTATTTCTAACTGTTGATTTTCGTAATCTATTTTTTGACGTAGTCTTTTCTGTTCTTGTCTAAATAAATATTGAGCATAAGAACCTTTTTCTATATTAATTGTTCCTTCTTTTGTTATTTCTATTACTTTATTTGCGACATTGTCTAAAAATTTTCTATCATGAGAAACAATAATAAAACTAGAATTACTTTTTTTAATAAAATCTTCAATCCATAAAACCGTCGCAATATCTAAATTATTTGTGGGTTCGTCTAATAAGATGAAGTCAGCATTTGTCAGTATTATGCTAATAATCGCTACTTTAGTTTTTTGGCCGCCACTTAATTTTACGATAGGTTTATCTAAAATTTTTTCTTCTAATTTAAAAACTTTTGCTAATTTTTCTATTTCAAAATCTGCTGCTTTTCTCGGTTTTTCATTTATATAATCTCTCGGTGTTTTATTTTCATCTTTTGGTTCAATGATTTGAGGTAAGTAAACAATAGTAGAACCATTAGGCATTTTCATTTCCCCTGAGTCTTTCTCTTCCATGCCAGCTAGTATTTTAAGTAGTGTACTTTTTCCAGCCCCATTTTTTCCAACTACTGCTATTTTTTCTTTTTTATCCAAAGTAAAAGATACATCAGTGAGTATCTGATTTGCCCCGTATTCTTTTGAAATGTTTTTAACTTGAAGCATTTTATTTATTGTATCGTTTGTTTGTATAAAAAGAAAATAAAAGCTTCATTAAGGGTAATTTAATGAAGCTTGATTTTTGTTTGATTGAATCAAACAGGTTGGGTGACTTTTTCCAGCAGAGATCCATTACCGTAATGTTGGTATGAAGCTTCTGAAAGAATTAAGCTTGATGCCAACATCAGCGACTGGAATTCAAACCATGCCGTGTATAGTTGTGCATAAGCAACCTTAGGATTTTTGCCTTGGTTTTCCTCCATTACTTTGTGAATTTTTGCTTTACACCCTTCTTCTTCAAGAGAAGAAAAGATGTTCAACAAAAGTCCTGTCATTTCTTTCAAATTTTCAAGACTAGTCTTGAAAATTTGAAGAACTGAGTAATAGGGCAGATCAGTGGCATCCTCCCATTTTTGAATGTCGACAACTCCTTCAGAGAAGAGAGTTTTGCCGATTTCATGCCAGTCAATTGAATCGTCACTCATTTCTGGTAAGTCATGATGGTCGATAAGATCCATTTTTGAATGGTGTTCATCGACAATTTCGATTGCTTCACAGATATACGTGATAGATTTCTTGAGGTAGTCTACAATTTTTAGTAGATTGCCTGGCGTATTAGCCGTAATCTCATTGAAGAGTAGATCTTCAAAAGATACGTTGGACATCTCGAAACTAGTTCGAGCAAGACTGACAGATCGTGACAGTCTGATTGATTCTAGCGAATAGCTAGAGTTTGTAGGAGGATTGATACCGCCCATAGGTTTCCTTTCTTTTTGGTTATTATTGTACTTATTTGAATCATATGATTCTATAAAACTATAATACTAATTTAAATAAACGTCAATTATTCTAAAATAAAACTAAAGTTTAAATAATGTATAATTTACTTAATGAAATTCCCACTAATAAACAAATACCACGGACGCTCAGGGGAAGACTACTTATTCGAATACTACGAATCAGATTCAATTGAAGATTTGCCAAAAGAATTATTATCTCAAGTTCAAATCATGGCTTTCCATAAAGATAAAATGCTTATTGTTAATAATGCTAATAAATTTGATGCATATGGTCCTGTGGGTGGAAGTATAGAAAAAGGAGAATCTCCAGGTGAATGTCTACCTCGTGAGCTTCAAGAAGAATCAAATATGAAAGTTATTGGTGAACCTAGATTGATTGGTTACCAAAAATGCACAAATCTTTCTAATCCAGAAAAACCTGATGAATATCAGCTACGGTATTTTGCAAAAGTAGAACCAATTGGAGAATTTACATCTGACTGTGATCCTGACGGAGACGTTACAGAACTATTAGAAATTGACCCCTCTGATTATAAGAAATATTTTGATTGGGGAGAGGTAGGGGGTGTGATTATAAATAGAGCTTTGGAGTTTTTAAAAGAAATTAAATAAAATTATGTTAAAGATAAATTTTTACCCAGAAAGTAATTTAAATGATTATAATGAAGCAGTTAAATTTTTCCAAGAATTTTGGGAACAAGACGGAGAAAAAATTACAAATAAATGGGAGGAAATCTCTGGATTTAAATTTTGGGAAACAGAAATTAATGCAGTAGTTGGTAATTTTATTAGTCACTCGCACCCATTATCTTTAAATGCAGATAAGCCAGAGGAACTTAAAAAAGTTATTTTAATTCACGAACTAGGACATAGGCTTTTAATAAAAAGAATAAAAGGTAAGAGATTAAAATCTGGAGAAGAAAATCATAAATTTCTTTTCCTTTTACTTAAAGATGTCCTAATTGAATTGTATGGAGAAGATGCGTTTCAGACGGCTTTTGATTTTGATATAAAATTAAGCATAGAATTTGGAAAAGAGTTGTATGAAAACGCTTGGAATTGGGCTTTAAAATTTAAAACTAAAGAAGAAAGACAAGAGGTTTTTAAAAATATCATTAACGGAGAATTAGAATTATAAATATTATGTCTGACATAAAAAATTAAACCTTAACTAGTAAAGTTCCAACTTCGCACCAAACTCTCAGCAATTAAAAACTTAAATATTAAACCATGATTGAAAATAATTCTTCGAAAGAACAAGACAAAAAAATAAAACTCGATAAATATAAAAAACAAAGAGAAATTTTTGATCAGAGGGATGAATCTGGTTTTAATGCTGTTGATGAACTAGGGATTGATTATGTCTCTACTAAAGTAGGTGTTTTCCTTCCTGCTGGGACAACATTTTTGGATAAACTTTTTGAGGATTTAATTGGTGAGGATTTTATTAAAAAAGATGAAATATTTTTGGATGCTGGTTCAGGAGACGCCAGAGTGAATCATATTGCAGCATTAAATGGAGTTAAGAAATCAATTGGTATTGAATATGATGAAGATATTTTAGAAAAGAGTAAAAAACAAACTAATAAATTAGAAGAGCTTAATATTATTGAAAAAGGCAGTGTTAAATTGATTGCTGGCGATTTTTCTAAATTAGATACATATGTCAAAGAGGGTGTAGAAGCTAAAGATATTAATGTTTTTTTCAATTATTTAAATGGATGGAGAGACATGCTTTCTTTTATTGATAAAAATTCACCAACAGGAACAAAAATTATTTTAATGGATAAACAGTTTGGTGTGGCAGACAGAGTTATACAGGGAATTTCTAAATTTGATTCAATTGATTTATTAAAGATAGTTAAATATGTTTATTGGAAAGACACCGATAAAGCGGAAATTCTTACACCAGAACTTTTGGAGAAGCTTAAAAAGGAGGATGGTAATATTGAAAGTCAGTACACGTTTCTAGATATTTCTAAAGATAATCATTTTTCGATGGTAGATTCAGATAATTTTTATGTGACCACAGTTTATTTGTGTGAAAAATTAAAATAATTTATAACGCAAACTGCTTGCATTATAAATTATTTAGACTATTATGTTTTTTTATGCAAGTGGTTTGCATAATTGTTATGAGAACAAATGTATATAAAGATAAAATAATAAAACTACTTAATAAAAATCATTTGATGAGTATTCTTGATATTCATAAAAAAATATCAGATGCTGATTATTCAACAGTGTATAGAAATGTAGAACAGCTTGTTGCGGATGGAGAACTTAAAAAAATAGTTTTTGATAAGGATAAAGTTATGTATGAGGCCGATAATGGTAAAAATAGACATGACCATTTTGTTTGTAATGGTTGTGGTTCTGTTGATGAGATCGACCATTCTTTTTCGGACTCAAAATTTTTGGAGAAATATAATGTTACAGACATTCTTGTAAAAGGTTTTTGTAAAAGTTGTAATTAAAAATTAAAATAAATTAAAAATATGATATTAGAAGCAGTCGGAGCAGCCATTTTGGTGGCAGTAGTTTCATTAGTTGGAGTTTTATTTTTCAGAAATAATAAGAATATTCATGGTGCACAAAAATTTGTTGTGCCTATGGCTGTTGGTGTATTTTTAAGTTTGGTTTTATTTGAACTTATTCCTGAAACATTAGAGCTTTCGCCTATATATGGAGGAATAGCTGTTGCGGCAGGTTTCCTAGCTTTCTATGTTTTATCAGTTTTCTTACACAGAAAATATCATAATGCAGAAGAAGAAGATTGTGATCGTAAAGGGGCTGCAATGCTACTTATTATTGGGGATGCGATTCATAATCTTGCGGACGGTTTTATTTTAGGAGGAGCTTTCTTAATAGATCCGTCTATAGGATTCGCGACTGCTATTGGATTAGCTTTGCATGAAATACCTCAAGAGATTATTGAATTTGGAGTTCTTATGAGGGCAGGATATACAAAGAAAAAAGCGGCACTATTTAATTTGTTATCTGCGAGCAGTATTATTTTAGGAACTTTGTTAATTATTTTAATTGCAGAGCACGCAGGACAATACATTTGGATTTTAACAGGTATTGCCGCTGGGAATCTTTTATTTTTAGCAGCGAGTGATTTATTGCCACGCATACATGGAAACCTTAATGAGTATGGAAACATATGGAAATCAACGATTTCAATTATTTTAGGTTTCACTTTTATGACTATTGTTCTTATTTGGACTCATGAAAATTTTGGACATGGACACGATCATAATGAAAATAATATTCATTCAGAAGAAATTCATGATGAGCATGATGATCACGAGAATGAAGAAGATGAACATGATTATGACGATCACGATCTTGCGCTATAGATGATGATACAATTTATTTACATGAAAAAAATTCTATTATTAATTCCTGCTTTTATTTTAATTCTATCTTTTTTCACTAGCTATTCTTTTGCACAAGAAGTTCACGAAGATTTTCAGGGAACTTATAGGGCAGAAATTAAGGAAATTTTAGGAGAAGTAAGTAGAGAAATATGGAATGATACCAGTGTCATCTATAAAGAGATACAAATAGAATTTTTTGACGGTCCTAAAAAAGGAGAATCAGTAATTTTTGAAAGTGATTTTCCAGAAATTAAAGAAGGATTAAATATTTTTGTTAATCATCATATTTATATTAGTGGTGAAGAAGTTTTCACCATTACTAATATTGACAGAAGAGCTCAGATTTATTTTTTCGTAGGTTTATTTATCTTTTCAATAATTTTACTTGGAGGAAAACAGGGGATTAGATCTTTGCTTTCTCTGGTTCTTAGTTTCCTTACTATTTTCTATGTTTTGTTGCCGGGTATTTTGAATGGATGGAGTCCTTTAGTTGCTAGTTTTCTTGTTGCCTCCATTATTTTATTCTTTGCAATATTTTTTACTCATGGATGGAATAGGGAATCATCGGTCGCTTTTTTTGGAACAATGTTTTCTGTATTTCTAACTAGTATACTTGCTGTTATTGCTGTGAAGTCTACTTATTTGTCTGGTTTCGCTACTGACGGAACAACGTCTTTGTATTTTAATACTGGAGGAACTTTAGATTTTACAGGTTTGTTGCTTGGTGCAATTATAATTGGAGTTCTTGGTGTTCTGGATGATATTGCAGTTACTCAGGCGGCTGTTGTTTCAGAACTTTATAATAGTAATTCAAAAATAAAACCTATAGAGGTTTACAAAAGGGCAATGAGAGTTGGGCGCGAGCATGTCGGTGCGTTAGTTAATACTTTGGTTTTGGCTTATACAGGAACCGCCTTACCTCTGCTGTTGTTATTTAAGACGAGAGAGTATTCTTTTACTACTGCTATAAATTTAGAAATATTTACCACTGAAATAATTAGGACAATCGTTGGTAGTATTGGCCTAATTATTACAGTTCCAATTGTCACTCTCTTGGCTGTTTATTTTTTGAAAGATTACAAACCAAAACACAAAAATTCTCACAGTCATGGACATTCCCACAGTCACTAAGGTGTAAATAAAACTTTACATTAGATATATTCGTAATGTATAATTAAAAGTAGCTTATTTAAAGCATTATTAATTAAATATAAATTATTATGGTTTCAAAAATTAAAAAAGACCCACTTCTTCTAATTAGACTAGCACTCGGTATTGCATTTATTGTGCACGGTGCTACTAAACTTGCAGATATTGAAGGTGGTATGGGAATGTTCTCATCAATGGGACTTCCTGGATTCATTTTTGTAGTCGTTGCTCTTGTTGAATTGCTAGCTGGTCTAGGAATCTTACTTAATAAGTATGTTAAGTGTTCAGGATACGCAATTGCAATTATTATGGTTGGTGCAATTTTCCTTGCAAAATTAAAGGCAGGATACTTGGGTGGTTATGAATTAGATATTGCTTATCTTGCTATGGCACTAGTTTTAGCTATGAAAGCGGGTTGTGATTGTTCAAGTAAAACTTGTCCAGCTGATGATCATTCACACGAAGAAACAGGGGCTTAATACTTTTTTAAGTTTTATTAAAAAAGACCATACTGGAAGTATGGTCTTTTTATTTTTGAGAGTTTAACATTTTTATTTTTTTTGGTTTGAATCTGTTATGGAATGTAATATCCGGTTGCACATCCGACAGTATTATTCCAATTAGTTCCTTTGTTTATTTTATCCAAGACTATTGTTTTGCCGTCCTTATCTAAATAAAGCACAGGTGCAGAATCTAGATTATATTTTCCGTCTGAACAATACTCATCGCCAACACAACAAATCGCTAACTCATTTTTATTTACTAGTAATTCATGGTGTGTTAATAGAATTGTCAGTGCTTGGAATGTACTAAGTCCAAACTTGCAGACTCGCATTCGTCGGATAACTTTTCCTGGTGTTAATCCGTAATAAGCTTCTCCAAGTTGTGCTGGATAAATTGCTACGGGGTTTCCTTGGTCTTCAAAAATATTATCTAACATCGCCTCTTGGAAAGCACCAGACCTTATGTGTTTCAAGTCGATTTTTACGTCGACTTTAAATTTTCGGTTTTTAGATAATACTTTGATTACCATCTCTAGTGCTTCTGAATATGTTTCAGATAATAGGGAAGGATCTACTCCAACAAAAAATGCGTCTGCATCTTCTGGTAACTTTTTTTGTGATATTGAATTATCTATTTCGAAAGACTGTAAAGTGTCGAAATATCTTCTGAGCCATAAGAACTGTTTATGGGTCTGTATAAAATTCAAAGCCCTTAAGTTTTTTTTGGGGACTAATATCCTATTCATTGTTTAACTCCTTTCTAATTTTAAGGTTCGTAACTTTAAAGATTTAAAGCTTCTTTTTAAATTAGAGCAAATTCAAAGAGGGGAGGCAAACATTGATTTATATTAAAATATGTGTTATAAAAATATAGATTAAAGTTCTTCACATAAACAAAAACCCAAAAAGAAAGATAAGATATGTTATTACCAGAAGTTAAAGATTTACCAGGGTCGTTAGTATCATTTGTTCCATGTGGTTCAAATTCAGAAGTTGTCAGAGATATAGAGCAAAGATGTGGACCGAATGTTTTTCTAGGAAAAACTCTAAATCCACAGTCTAATCTGAAAGAGGTTCTGTTAAAGGGTGGAATTTTTCCTGATGGATATTTTAATGATTTTGTCTGTGAAAATCGACTAGTTAAAGTTGTTCATCCTGAAAAAGTTGCAATCCTTGAAGGAGAGACTTATCAGCAATTTTGTATAAGAATGAGAGCACAATGCGACTTATATACTTTGCCCGCTAATGCTCTACATGCTTTATGTATTAATTTCGATGCGAGTCTCTATCAGAGACCTTGTGTCATAACAAAAATTAATCAGACAAAATTGTCAGGTTTCCAGATAACGAGTGCGTTTGTCATTCATCTAAATGCCGTCACACTTTCTCCTGAAATTGCATGGATTCAATTTAGTTCTTTTGCAAAATTAAATACAGATTTCGATTATTTATTTACTGATTCTTAATTTTGGATAATATGCAAAACTCCCCACGCGTTGCGGAGTTTTTTTGTTATAATTTATTTATGAAAAAAGGTTTCTCTAGTCTAATAATAATTTCAATAACAGCAGTATCAATTTTATTTGTATCTGGTGGATCTTATTATTTTATTCAAAGCAGTAAAGAAGAAATTCCAAAAATGAGTCCGCAACAAGAAATTGAAAATTTTGTTTTAGAAAATATAAAAGGTGAAGATAAAAAAACTACACACGTTTCAGATAGATTTGTCCGAGGAGAAGTTTTAATAGATGGTTTAATAAATAATTTTTACATGATTAAAGTTGGAGAAGATTGGAATATTTTTGGTTTATCTAATCAGCCTATATCTTGTGAAAAGGCAGAGAAAATTGGATTTCCTGCATCTATGATTTCAGATTGTATATATAAAAGTCCTAATGCAAATACTTCTGGTGATGTGAATAAAAAGTCTAAAGAATATCTTCTTTCAGAAGGGAAAATAGAAATAATCGGGGATATTTCTATAGGGAGTGATCCTTCTTCAGGATTTCAAATAATTGATGAAGACGGCAACTCAGTTAATATTAATGTAGGTAATTTTGATCCATCAGGGTTTGATAATTTAGGGGAGGGAGATTACGTAATTATTGATGTTTCAGTTAGTGAAAATAGTGATGGGGAAATTCAATTCAATCTTGATTCAGTAGAAGATGTTAATGCAAATTCAGATGATGAAACAGAAAACATTTCTGCTTCTAGGATTTCAAATTCTTCTAATAATACGACAGATAATTCAACGACTGGAAATGCTTTGAATGATTCAGATTTAAGTGAGGAAATTTATTATGATATTACTGATTTACCACCAGGCTATACCCCAGATTTAGATGCTTATTATAAGAGTCTTATCGATAGAGATTTCAGCGATAATGAAGTTGAAATAATTAGCGATTTTTAGGAAATTTAATTTTAAAAGTAGTTCCTTTATTAATTTCACTCTTTAACTTAATCTCTCCCTTGTATTCAGAAACTATTTTCTTGACTGTCTTTAAACCTATTCCTAATCCATAATCTTTATCTGAATAGTTTTTCTTAAAAATTTTATTTAATTTATTTTTTTGTATACCGCAGCCGTTATCAATAAAATTAAAGAATATCTCTTTTTTATTTTCTTCGCATTTTATTACTAGTTTTCTTTTTTGGTTGCCTGTATTTTTGTCGAAAGAATCAATACTGTTTGAGATTAAGTTTGTTGCCAGTTGATAAAATTTAATTTTAGACATTCTAATTTTTATATTTCCATTTTGGATAATGTATATAGATACTAAATTTCTTTTTGCTTTGTGATAATTAAGAGATATTATTTCTTTTAATTCTTTATTGATGTTCAGGTTCTCGACTCTGTTTTTGTCTAGTAAATTTTCTTGGGTTAATTTTATAAAACTTTTAATTCTTTCTCCCGATCTGCTGATTTCTTCAAATTCTTTTTTCACTCCACTTTCTAAATTTGATGATTTTAATATTTTATTTTCATTATTACTCTTTATAAGATCTAGATACAATATTAGACCTGTTATTGGATTTAGTATGTCATGGAATAATTCATGAGACATTTTCCCTAACTGAGCGTATCTTTCCAGTTCTTTTATTCGGTCACTTCTTTTAAAAAAAAATTTAGAAATATATTTCATGTAATTATCTATTTTGAGTAATTCTGTCATTTTTCCTAATTAAATTTTTATTAATTTTGTATCCTCGACCCGGTATGTTCTTTATTATTTGTTTTCTGGTGTCTCCAATTTTACTGCGTATATTTCGAATATGTGTTTCGATCGTGTTAGAAAAAGGATCCATATTTGAATCCCATGCAAACTCCATTATTGTTCCTCTTGATACAACTTGCCCTTTATTTTCTATTAATAAATTTAACAAAGTAAATTCTTTTCTTGTTAAGTATATTTTCTTTTGACCTTTCTTGATTTCAAAGTTATTTGTATCTATTGTTAAGTTTCCAATTTTTATAATGCTTGTTGTTAAAATTTGAGGACGCCTCGTGAGAGCTTTTATTCTTGATTTTAATTCCTCAAAAGAAAATGGCTTTATCATATAATCATCCGCCCCTGAATTTAATAATGAAATCTTTGAATCTACATCTGCTTTAGCTGATAATAATAAAACGGGAGTTGATACTCCCGCCTCTCTAATTTCGCTACATACTTGTTTTCCCATCTTCTTCGGTAAAACATTATCTAAAATTATTAAATTGTATTTGTTTACTCTGGCAAAATAAGAGCCTCGATCGCCGTCGCCTACATCGTCTATGATGTAACCTTCAGCTTCGAGGCCTATTCGCAATACATTTCTTACTGAAATGTTATCTTCTATAATTAATATTTTCACTAAAGTCTATTTCTATCAAAACCATTTTATTTGGCAACTTTACAAAAGTTTAAAACATGTGGAAATAGCTTTATTAATATTTCATAATTTGCACCAATAAATAGTGTGATAAAATAAAAACACTCATTATTAGTTAATTTATATAAAATTTATGGGTTATTCATTCGCACAAGTAGTTCAACTTTCTTTATATGATTTATTCGCAAGAATAATTGCAATTCTTCCAGATATTATTGGAGCAGTTGTTATTGTTTTAATCGGGTTAATCGTTGCTCCAATTTTCGGAGGTATTACAAAAAAGATTGTTGATATTTTAAAAGTAGATGCAGTATCAGAAAAAGTTGGTCTGCATGATTTACTAAAACCATTCTTCAAAAAACCATCCATTTCATTTTTCTTAGGAAAAATAGTTAAATGGTTCTTTATTGTTGCTTTCTTGATGGCAGCAGCAGAAGTTCTACAATGGGATAGAGTAACAGAATTTTTGAATGAAATCGTTCTGTATATTCCAAACGTATTAATCGCTGTAGTAATTCTTGTTCTTGGAGTTATTGCTGGAAAATTTGTTGATGAAATTGTTGTTAGATCTATTAAAGGATCAAACGCACCAATCAACAACCCGCAAACACTTGGACATGTTTCAAAATACTCTATTGTACTATTTGCTGTATTAGCAGCACTTATTCAGTTGGGAATTGCAGCTTCTCTAATTCAAATCTTGTTCTCAGGAATTGTATTAGCGATGGCTCTAGCTTTCGGGCTTGGAGGTCGTGAAAAGGCTGCAAAGATTCTTGATTATGTTGATGGAAGTAAATAAATAGTTTAATTAAAAACACCCCTAAGAATTTAATTCGTAGGGGTGTTTTTTTATTGTGGAGAATTTTTTTGTTTAAGGTCTTTAAAGGGTGTATAATATTTACATATGAGATCTAAAAAAGAACTAGTTTTTTTGTTATTAAAAATTAAGAAAGAATTTATCAATAGAATTTCTGTTTTACCAAAACCAGTAAAGGTTATTTCGGTTTCAGTAATTGCTCTTGTATTTATGTTTGGAATAACTAATGCTAATTTTTCTGGAAATATCGAAGAAGCAACCGAACATTTTAGTAAGTTATCTGTTATTACAGAAATAAATGGTAGCTCTATAGAAATTGAAACTTTAAATGAATCTCCTGTTGAAGAACTTAAAATAAATACAAACTATTTAGAAGTTATTCAAACAGAGGAATATGATGAACTAGAAATCAATGACTTGTCACTAGGTGATCAAATAATTGTTCAAGGTCTAACAGACGGAGAATTTTATTTTGCAAAAAGAATTATTTCTTTCACAACTGAAATAGAAATTGTATTAGATGAAACTGCTACCTCAACATTAGATATTTTAAACGCTTCATCAACTGCAACTACTACAATTGATTTTGAAAACGCATCATCAACTAATTCAGAAAATGCTTCAAGCACAAGCACAAGCACAAACGCAACATCAACAGATGATACTGACGAAGATAATGGAAGTGGTTCAGGTGGAGCAAGTTCTGAATCATCAGAAGAAACAGCCTCAACAACTTCTGCAACATCTACAGACGATATTACAAACGCTTCATCAACCGCAACAACAACTCCTGAAAACACAACAGCAGAAACAGCTTCATCAACAGAAGAAATTATTATAGAAGAAACTGCCACATCAACCGCAACTTCAACAGATGGAACTTCAGAAACTAGTGAAACTACAACTGCAACAACAACTCCTGAAAACACAACAACGGAAACAGCATCTTCAACAGAAGAAACTTCACCAGAACCAGATACAGAAATACCATCCGAAGAAGTGTCTGCACCACCAGAAGATCCTACAGTTTCAGAATCGACTGAATCAGCAACAGAACCAGAATCATTACCAGCCGAAGAACCTACAGCATAAAAATTTTAAAAATGCCAAACTCAACAACGAAACTTAATAAAATATTCTTTATAAGCGCAATATTCCTGTTTGCTTTTTTAAATACAAACACAGTTTCTGCCGCAGTTTTAACACCAGGAAATATATCAACCTGTGGTGAGTTAGCTTTGCCAGGAACATATACACTGACTGGAAATGTATCAGGAGGATCAGATACATGTTTTGATATATCGTCTAACGGAGTGACAATCGACGGTGCTGATTTTTCAATAACAGGTTCCTCATCTTCAACACCAGCGATTGATGCTAGAGCTAGAACAGCAGGACCAGGTTCACCACTAACTGATGGAGGAAATGCATACACAAACCTCCTTATCACTGCACTTAGTATTAGTGGATACGAAACAGGTTTAAATATTTCAGGTAATGACAGCACATCAGGTTTTGCTGGAGATGCGGGAGCAACAGAAATCTTCTATTCAAACATAGGAGACATTGTTGCAGACGGGGGAACAGCTGGTGCAGAAACATACGGAGGAACAGGAGGTTCGATTTCTATTACTGATATTAATTTAAATATTTCAAACACTACGTTTTCAACATTAGCTGGCTCTGGAACAGTTGGATTTAATACCGACGGAGGTGTTGTTCTAAACTACACAGAGGCTATTACAACAATGGGTTCATTATTTTCCAAAATGAATTTCTTTAATGAGAACGATACATCCTACGGAATTTATCCTGGAGGAACTTTCCCAATTCAACCCGGAAACATTGATTCCTGTGGAACACTATATGGACCAGGGAATTTCACATTAACAGGAAATGCAACGTCAACATCTGGAACGTGTTTCTGGATTGCAACAGATGATGTTGTGATTGATGGTGGTGATTATTCAATTGAATTATTAGATGCATCATCAACCAGTTATGCAATCGATGCAGAATATGGAGATTATGATAATTTAACTATTAATAACTTAAATTTCTCAAATTATCAAAATATTATAAATTCAACGCAATCAGTTATTATAAATTCCGATTCTGATATTGATTTATCTGATGGAACTATCAAGGCATTAATAGATTTAACTATTAATGCCTTTGCTAATCTAAATATTGCATCTTCCACCATTGACACTGATTCTTTAAATATAAATTCTAGAGGAACATTTTCATACGCCTCAACAACAGCCTCAGCATTATCATCATTAATTGTTAATGGGGAAGATTACGGTGACAATTTTACAGGTGGTGATTTGTCAGAATTTGCAAAAAATGCAGGTGATATTTGGGCTCCCTCAACAGACTCTGATGTTGACACAAACAGAATTTGGTCATCCATCACCTCATCATCTGACGGTACAAAACTAGCTGCGGTGGTATTTAACGGTCTAATCTATACCTCAGATGATAGTGGCGCTACTTGGGCTCCCTCAACAGACTCTGATGTTGACACAAACAGATATTGGCGGTCCATCACCTCATCATCTGACGGTACAAAACTAGCTGCGGTGGTATCAAACGGTCGAATCTATACCTCAGATGATAGTGGAGATACTTGGACTCCCTCAACAGACTCTG
>Ga0306869_1000280_pt1 | contig 26963 bp, 24 predicted proteins | sample AntRauTorckE6833_FD_190421 | JGI IMG/M metagenome (GOLD analysis project Ga0306869, IMG submission 190421) | Saline lake microbial communities from Rauer Islands, Antarctica - Metagenome Torckler E6 #833 (v2) (version 2) | ecosystem: Environmental > Aquatic > Non-marine Saline and Alkaline >... | reverse complement strand
ATTACTGGAAAGTCTTATCGAATAAAAGACAAACTCTCTTTTATGGAAACCAACACTAAAAACCAATAAAATTCTTACCTACATTTTCAATCGCCGCTTTTATGCATTTTTTAATTGACATTTACAATATTCATCAAACACTAATTTGGCTTGATCAAGCCATGAGCGTTCTGCAACACCAACCCCATCTCCCTCATGATGATATGGGTTCGCACTAATCATAACAAGAGAACTTCTATCAGTTATATCCTCATGTAACAACCTAATCAATTTCTGAGAAAAACCATCATTAAACCAACCTAAATAATAGTGAGTTATCATATATATCGATGTATACTCAAAAATAATTAGTTTCATTGTTTTGAGTATACTTATCCCTTCTCTTTATATTATTAATTTATATAACTATAAAATTTAGTAAATGTGTATAGGTAGGTCCTGTGCATATTTCCCACACCTAATAACGCTTACTTATAAAACATTCCCCCAAATAAACTTCTTCGAGGGAATATTGAGTTATTAAAATTTTGTTAAATTATATTGCTGTATCAGTTTATTATCGTTCTAGCAAAACCACTGTCTCCACATGTGCAGTTTGCGGGAACATATCAACAGGTGCAATTTTCTTGATTTTATAACCTTCAGCTAATAAGTATTCAAGATCTCTTTGTAAGGTTGCTGGATTACATGAAATATAAATCATTTTTGGAATTTTCATGTCCAAGACTGTTTTCAAAAATTGCTTTTTACAACCCTTTCTCGGAGGGTCAACAAATATTGCGTCAAAAGAATATTTTTTCCATTTACTGATAACGTCTACTGCATCGCCCACTTCAAAAAATGCATTCTTAATTTTATTCATCTTTGCATTTCTTTTGGCATCATATGCGGCAGCTCTTAATTGTTCGATCCCAAACACTTTATAAGCATCTTTAGCTATCGTTAATGCGATGGTTCCTATACCACAATATGCATCAATCACTTTATCTTTTGGTGATAAGTTAGCATATTCAATTGCTTTTGAATACAAGCGTTCAGTTTGAACTGGGTTCACTTGGAAGAATGATTTAAAACCGATACGATATTTTACATCTAAAATACTATCATAAATAAATCTTTTTCCATATACCAAACGGATTGGTTTATTTAAATGATATGCATCGTCATCACTTTTGATAATACCAACACCAACTAATTCTTGCTGCTGCTCAGCTAACCTTTTAATAAACTTTCTTTCATTTGGTAACTTACTTGCAGAAAGATTTAATAAAAGTAATATTTCTTTATGTTTACTTGATTCTCTAAGAATAGCAGATTTAACTAGGCCAGTTTTAGTCTTTTCATCATAAGCTGTTATTTCATGTTGATTCATTAAATTTTTCAGCAAAGTTAGTAATTGGAATGATTTCTTAGGCATAATAAAACATTCTTCCATGTTTACAACATCATGAGATTTTGATTTATAAAAGCCTGCTTCAATACCATCTTCACCATTAGAAAACTTAACATCAACTTTATTACGATAATAATAAGGATTCACCATTGAAGTGATTTCTTCAACCTCAATATCTTCTACCCCTAATTTTTTTAACATTAATTCGATTCGATATCTTTTAAACGCTATTTGAACATCATAATCCATATGCATTAACTGACATCCGCCACATTCAAAGAAATGTTTACATTTAGGTGCTTGACGATAAGGACTTCGATTAATTCTATTAATCACTTTTCCAAATCCGTAATTCTTCTTTCTTTGAGTGATTTCTATTTCTGCAGCTTCGCCCTTCAACAAATCTTCTACAAAAACAGTATACCCATCTTCTAATCTTGTTACAGCCAAGCCATCGTGTGTTAAATCGATAGCCTCAACAACGTATTTTTCTTTAATTTCTTCAGACATAAATTCCCCTTCCAGATAAAAGCAAAAAAACAAATATCTCATAAATATTATACCATAAAATTGTCTAAAATCGACCAATTTAAATAAAAACACCTCCGAAAAGGTGTTTTAAATCTTTATATAGAACGATAATTTTTATTCTTTATTATTCAACAACTATTTTTACAGTATCGCCATCAGCTGAATTTATATTGACTAATTCTCCACTAGCTCCAGATTGAATCATATCAATTAATTCATCGATATCTAAATCAAGATCTCCTGTGTTAAGATTGGCAAATTTGTTACTTTTTAATAATTTAGCAAACTCGATTGGGATTTGAACATTAACATTGTCCCCGTCTGCTGAATTGATGAGAATCTTCAACATTCTAAATTGATTCTTTTTTTGTACTGGAACCACTTCATCTTCATCATTAAGACCAATTGATGATAATAGTTTTTCTGCTTCCTCTGCGCTAATTACTTTTTTTGATAGTAGATCTAATATTTTCATTCTTTCTTCTTTATATTCATTTCTTTTCATAATCATTTCCTCCTTATTTTAACTTCGCTAATAGTTTTGATGCTTCTTCAACAGAAATTTCTCCACTATCTATTTTATTTAAAATCTCAATTTTTGATTCCTTTGGTTCAGAAGATTCTTCTGGTTCAACTTCTTTTCCGTCTACTTTGTATCCTAATTCAGTTATGACCTCATCTAGCATTTTTTTAATTGTTGGATAAGAATAACCCATTTCTTTTTCAATTGCCTTAATATTTCCTCTGTTTTTTACAAAAATTTCAATAAAGTATAACTTTTCTGCATTTAAATAATTAAACTTAGACAATGTGTAATTACCCTGAATTTCAGTCCCACAGTTTCCACATGATAATTTTGTAACTTCTAAATCATTTTGACAAACAGGACATTCTGACATTACTGGATATTTCTTTGTTTTTCCACCAAACTTTTGACCTAATGCTTTTTCCACTTCTTTTTCAATATTAAACTTCATAAATTCCTCCTCTAAAATGTTTTTATGACAATATGTTCTCCAGATGCAGCATCTACTTCTATCTGAATACCTTTGCTGTTGATCAGTTCTTTTATTTCTTCAATACTTATTTCATCAGTAATATTTTTCTTAACAAACATTAAACCGAATCTTACGATTCCTAAAGGAATCGGTAATGCAAATAATACTTTTAAAAATTTATTAGCGCCCTCTTCACCAGGGACATGGATAGATAATTTTATAAAGTGTGCTTTGTTTGTAACTCGAATTCTATTTTCATTCTTATATAAATACCTATATCCTTTTTCAGGAGATATTTCGTTATTAGCTATTTGATATAAAACTTGTTCTTCATTAATTTTAACTCTTCTATTAAAGATGAGTAACATTAATCCTAGCCCTAATATAAATCCACCAAAGTCAAATACAAATACATCTAATAATCTTCCTGCTCTTTCTGGTACAAAGTATTGTATCCATTCATCTATTCCAGCTGTAATTAAAGCAATAAAAGATACTTTTAGAACCGATAAATTAAATGATCTTGCAGTAAAATAGTATGATATACCTAAGATGAAATACTCAAAAACATGTGCGCTTTTCCTTACAAATACATGTAGTGAGTCTAATGAAATGTTGTTATTAACAAATATACTATCTAAGATATTTTTTATAAATGTTGTGAATCCTGAACTTACCTCTCCTGATTGCGAACCTGGGAGTATTGACATGGAAAAGATAAATATCGTTATAAAAATTGTTATCAATAAACTAATATATTTCTTCTCCATGTTATCTCCTTTGATTTCTATTATTTTGATATCTGTTCTCACTATTTTCTCTAAGTTGTTTCCAATATTCGTTTGGACATATAGAACATATGTGATGAACGGATGTCATTTTATAATTTCTCTCTTGCATGATTGTACCTCCTTAAAACTCTTTTAACTTCTTCTAAACTTTTTTTCACTAAATTGTTGCCAATAATCATTTGGACATAAGTTTCCAAAATTTAATATGTTTCTTGGTTTTTCATTTCTATTTTTCATTAGAATTCCCCCCTTATTAAATACTATTATTAATGTTTCTTGGTTTTGTTATTGAACTGTTGCCAATATTCGCTTTGGCATAGTCCACCAAAGTAAATTGTTTTTTTCGCTTCTTCATTTCTAAATTTCATAATAACCCTCCAATTTAAATTCAATATTAATTTTATATAATTTTCTCTGTCAAAAAGTTAATTTTTCTTAATTACACCTTTATTATATCAAGTATATTTATAATGTCAAGCGTTTATTTAAACTTTTTAATAAATAAATTAAAAAAAGTCAAAAAAATGACTTTTTTTATTAATTTTATTAAGTTTACCTTTTATTTTTGCTTGTTTTCTTCATTTCAAATATCAAATCACGAATTCGAGCAGCTTGTTCAAAATCTAATTCCTTAGCATAAACCATCATTTGATCTTCTAACATAGCAATATTTCTTTCAATTTCAGCTTTAGATAATTTATCAATATCATTGACAACTTGATCAGCGCTTGTTTTAATCGAAATAGCTTTTGGTATATTTTTAAGAATTGTTTGTGGCGTAATGTTGTTATCGATATTATGTTGAATTTGAATTTCTCTTCTACGTTCTGTTTCATCAATAGCTTTTCTCATTGACTCCGTAATGCGATCTGCATACATGACTACATGACCATTTACATTTCTCGCAGCTCGACCGGTTGTTTGGATTAATGATTTTTCACTTCGTAAGAAGCCTTCTTTATCAGCATCCAATATTGCAATAAATGAAACCTCAGGTAAATCCAACCCTTCTCTAAGTAAGTTAATCCCTACTAGGATATCAAAATCTCCTTGTCTTAACTTTCTTATTAATTCCATTCTTTCTAAAGATTTTATTTTTGAATGTAAATATTCAACCTTATATCCCAAACCTTTTAAGTAACCTGTTAGGTCTTCACTCATTTTAATAGTTAAAGTTGTTATAAGTGTTCTTTCATTTCTTTTAATTGTTTTATCTATTTCAATCAGCAAATCATCTATTTGGTTTTCCGACGGCCTTACTTCAACAACTGGGTCAACCAAGCCAGTCGGTCTAATAATTTGTTCAACAATTGAACCTGAACGTTCTAGTTCATAATCTCCTGGAGTTGCAGAGACATAGATGACTTGGTTGATTTTTTCATTAAACTCTTTAAAATTTAAGGGTCTATTGTCTAAAGCACTTGGTAACCTAAATCCAAAATCTACCAAAGTTTGTTTCCTAGACCTATCTCCATTATACATACCCCTAACCTGAGGTAAAGTTACATGTGATTCGTCAACAATCAATACAAAATCATCTGGGAAGAAATCAATTAAAGTCGAAGGTGTTTCACCTTCTCCTCTTAAAGCAAGATGTCTAGAATAGTTCTCTACACCAGAAACAGTTCCCATTTCTCTTAACATCTCTAAGTCATAATTTGTTCTTTGTTCTATTCTTTCAGCCTCTAATGGCATGTTATTATCTTTAAAGTATTTAATACGTTCTTCTAATTCTTTTTCTATCCTGTTTAATGCCTCATCTAACTTATCCTTATCTGTTAAGAAATGAGAAGCAGGAAATAGAGATAACATTTCATAATCTTTGTATATTTCACCGGAGACAATATTAAATTCTCTGATTCTACTTAAATCATCAAAATCAAACTCGACTCTAATACCTTTTGTTTTATTATAAGGAGGTAATATTTCAACAACATCTCCCCTTACTCTAAAACTACCGCGAACAAAATCTATATCATTGCGAACATATAAAATATCCACAAGTCTTTCCATTAACTCGTCCCTGGTCATTTCACCCTTTCTTAAGGTAACCATACCTCTCTTATATGTTTCAGGATCACCAATACCATAAATACAAGAAACACTGGCCACAATGATTACATCATCTCTTTCTAATAAAGAAGATGTTGCGGCATGTCTTAGTTCATCAATTTCATCATTGATTTTAGCATCCTTCTCAATATATAAATCGGCCCCAGGCACATAAGCTTCTGGTTGGTAGTAATCATAATAAGAAATGAAGTACTCAACCCTGTTATCAGGAAACAATGACTTAAACTCAGAATAAAGCTGACCTGCTAGTGTCTTATTATGCGCCAAAACCAAAATTGGTTTCTCAACTTGTTGAATCACATTGGCAATGGTATAGGTTTTACCTGTACCAGTCGCACCTAACAATACTTGTTCTTTCATATGATTGTTTAAGTTTTCAACCAGAGAATAAATTGCTGTTGGTTGATCACCGGTTGGTTTATATTCAGATTTTAAATTATATTTATTCATAATTATCACCATTTTTAGTATAACATATTTTAATAATATTATAATTTTAATGATTTATTTGTTACAATAGAATGGGTGATTCAATGAAAACTATATTAGTCGGAATCAATTCAAAATTTATCCATCCCAACTTAGCCATTCGGTATTTAAAAGCAAATACCGAGTTTTCAGTGGATATCTTGGAATTCAATATAAAAGACAAACAAAAAGATATGATTGATCAAATCTCTAACTTAAAGCCTGACCTCATCGGTTTTAGTGTTTACATTTGGAATGTTGACATAATTATAGAATTAATTAAAAAGATAAGAGACTTAAATGAAAACATGAAAATTCTTCTCGGTGGACCAGAAGTAAGTCATGTCAATAAATCACTCTTCGAAAATAACCTAGCAGATTTTATTATTGTTAATGAAGGTGAAGAATCTTTCAACCTCCTGCTTGATGCCTTGCATTACGGAAAAGATTTATCTATAATTCCTAACCTTATATATAAGGATAAAAATTCAATCAAACAAAACCATCAACGACTTATAGAAAATCTTAACGATTTAAATGATCCTTATCATATTCTTGAGGAAAGAGATATCCATCATAAGATTCAATACGTTGAGTTGTCCAGAGGTTGTCCATATCAATGTTCATATTGTTTAGCTTCACTTGAAAAAGGCTTAAGGTTCTTTTCTTTGGAACGTGTTAAAAATACAATTGATAATCTCGTTAATAATGGTGCTAAAACTTTTAAATTTCTTGATCGTTCTTTTAACGCCAACCCGAAATTAGCCAAATCTTTTTTAGATTACATCATCCAACGAAATTACGAAGATGTTGTATTCCAATTCGAGATCAATGGTGATGTTTTAAAAGATGATTTCTTAGATTTCTTAATTGAAAATGCGCCAAAAGATTTAATAAGATTCGAACTTGGCATACAATCAACCAATGATTTAGTTAACAGAGAAGTCAATCGTTTTCAAGACACTGATAAACTCATTAGAAATATTAAAAAGCTTCAAGAATCCAATGTAACTTTACATCTTGATTTAATTGCTGGTTTACCTTACGAAGACTTAAATAGTTTTAAAGATACCTTTAATACCATTTATCAATTGTTTGGCGATGAACTACAACTCGGTTTTTTAAAGGTCTTAAAAGGCACCGATATTTACTATAAAGCAAAGAAACACAAAATCAACTATCAAGACCATGCTCCTTATGAGATTATTGATAACCAATATATTTCAAAGCACGAATTAAAAACCATTCATAAAGTAGAAACAATGCTAAATATTTATTGGAATAAAAACTTTATGAACAAATCGATAAAACATTTAACAAAAGATAAAGATGCATTCGAGTTTTACGAAAACTTATATGATTTTTATATAAAAGAAGAATATTCTACTCTAAGATATTCATTTAACCAGTTATTTACAATATTGATAAATTATTTAAAATCTAGTAATCTCTACAATAAAACAATTGAAAGTTACTTAAAATTTGATTTTTTAAATCACCATCCAATTAAGCCAAAACTTTATTGGGATAATTCTCATATCAATAAAAATGATATCATCAGAAAGTATCACCAAGATAAACAAAACATTCCTATTGATGATTTGTATAAATATGCAATTGTAACTGATTATCTAGATGGTTACTTAATTATGGTTTATCAACCAAACAGAAAAAGAAGTTTTATATTTAATAAAGGCTAAACTTTAAAGTTTAGCCTTCTTTTGAATATTCAAGTATGTCTCCAGGTTGACAATCCAAAGCTTCACAAATTGCTTCTAATGTTGAAAATCGAATTGCTTTTACCTTTCCAGTTTTTAAATTACTTAAATTAACTATACTAATACCCACTTTATCAGACAACTCATTCAATGATATCTTACGATCAGCCATCACTCGATCTAATCTAATAATAATCATTGTCTTACACCGTTTGATCGTATTCTTCTTGTAAGTAAGCACCGTAATTAAAGATACTCGCTAATAATAGGACAATTAAACCAATCACCAGTAATCCACCTTGAATACCTATATTGACCTGTACATCAATCGGGAATGCATTAGCAAATGCCCATGAAAAAGGTAATGTAATTAATGGTAAGACAATTGATAATACAACAAGCACTTTACCAATATGATACATTAAATGAATATTATCATTGTGGAAAGGTGTCCCCTGATTAACATAGTTTAGAAAAACCTCTGCCTTTTTAAACAAATAATAGAAACTCGCAACATAAATCATTCCCGTTAAACTTGCATAAAGAATCAAATACCTAATGTTCATCGTACCCGTCATGCTTTGTATTGGCATATCAATATCCAACGATGCAACATTTACTGTAAAGTGTGTTATATTGTCTAGATCAATAATGTAATATTGAGTATCAATGAAAATCACCCCTACACTAAGTAGTACCAAAACAACAAATGCAATAATTAGTAAAATTTGTGTTATTTTTGTAATAAATCTTGTTAATTTTAAAATCAAATCAAAATGCTTTTTATCGAACTTCGTTTTCATAATATCATCTCCTCAATTAAAAGTATATCATCTTTTTAATATTTGTCAATAGTTTTTTAACGTTTATCATTAAATATTTTATTTTAATAAAAAGGATCGCTTTAAACCGATCCTTTTTCTATTATCTTAATTTATGTAAAGATTCATATAAATCAGGTTTATCTATCTTTTTAATCAATACTTCAGACAATTTAACAGAATCAACATGTAGCCCTCTTGAAACTGTCGCTAAACCATGTTGTCCATCTTTTAGTAGTTCAACTGCAGTAATACCCATTTTGCTTGCTAAAACTCGGTCAAAAGCACTAGGCGAACCTCCTCTTTGAATATAGCCCAAAACAGTCGCTCTTGCATCATATCCGGTGTTTTCTTGAATCTTACCAGCCAAAGCATTAACGTCTGTTATATTTTCAGCTACCACGATGATTAAATGTCTTTTTCCCTGGTTTTTAGCTTTTTGCACTCGTTTCAAAATGCCATCTTCATCAAAGCCAGTCTCACTCGTTACGACAATTTCCGCGCCACAAGCTATACCTGAATAAACTGATAAATCTCCACAATCTCTACCCATAACTTCCACAACTGTACAACGTTGATGTGAAAATGATGTATCCCTTAACTTATCAATAGCTTCCATAGATGTATCTAAAGCTGAGAAGAAACCAATTGTATACTCTGAACCACTAATATCATTATCAATGGTTGCTGGTAAACCTATAGTTTTAATTCCTTGTTTTTCTAAAGCCATCGCTCCTTTAAAAGTTCCGTCTCCACCAATCGTAATTAATGCGTCGATATTTCTATCATTTAAATTCTTTACCGCTTTCGCAACAACTGATTCTTTTTTAAAACTTTCTAATCTAGCTGATCCAAGGATAGTTCCACCTCTATCAATAATTTGTCCAACATCAAAACTATACATTTGCTTGATATCACCATCAACCAAACCTCTATAGCCATCACGCACACCATACACTTCGATGTCATGATAAATACACGTTCTTACCACTGCACGGATTGCAGCATTCATTCCAGGTGCATCTCCACCTGATGTTAATAATGCTATTTTCATAATATTACTCCTTCATTTCTCTAATTATTTCAATAATCACTTGTAAGTGATCATGTCTGATTTCTGTTTTACCAGAAAAATAATATACCTGATTCTTTTTTAATCTACTCTCATATTGCTTGAATTGACTAGGAAACATCACTCCATCAACTTGTGAAAATTCATCTTCTAAAGTAATAAAAGCCATTTGATCATTTTTTTTCGTTTTAATCACTTTAATTTTTGATATCACTGCAACAAACTTTTCATACCCCAATGGTTTATCAATAATGTCAGAGAGTACTTGCAAATGATTCTTATCAATGATTGAATCAAAACTATGAATCAAATGATATTCAAAATTAATACCAAGTAATTCTCTTTCCTTATTTTCCATATCTTGATAACCATATTCATCATACTCAATATAATTGAAGGATTCATCATTATAATGGAAACTTATAAAAGCTTCAACACGATCAAGATTTTCAATCAAGGTATGTTTATTTATTACAAATTCAGAAAATGCATTAGCATGGATTAAGGATTCAATGACATTCTTAGGCAATTCTTTTCCTCTAGAATAAAAATCAATAAAACCACTCACTTTAGCTTCTTCTTGTATTTCAACAATTTTTTCAGCCATCACTTGGCCTATGCCTTTAATGGCCATAAAAGGATATCTTAGTCCATTCTTTTCATACTTATATGTCACACCAGAATGATTTATTTTAGGCGGCAATACTTCTATACCTAAAGAATTAGCTTCTCTAATATATTTTTTTGTTCCAGTCACTGAACCAATTTGAAAGTCCAACAAAACCGCTAAGAAATAGGATGGAAAATTTGCTTTTAAATAAGCCATCCAATAAGCTACATAGCTATAAGCAACTGCATGACTTTTATTAAAACCATAATTTGCAAATTTCACTATATAATCATAAATCTTCTCTCCAAAAACTTCAGTGTAAGCTTGCTTTTTGACTCTCTCAACAAATTTTCTTCTCTCTTTGACCAATACTGATTTAATCTTCTTACTGACGGCTCTTCTTAAAACATCTGCTTCACCCAAAGAGTAACCAGCAAATTTATTGGCAATCTTCATGATTTGTTCTTGATAAATGATAATTCCATTGGTTGGCTTCAAAATCGGTTTTAAATCATTATCCAAGTAATCAATCATTTCTTCTTTGTTTCTTCGTTTAATATATAAAGGAATGTTTTCCATTGGACCCGGTCTATGGAGAGAAATACATGTTGCGATATCTTCGAAGTTATCCAGTTTCATTTGACGCATTAAATTCATCATGCCTTCAGACTCTAATTGAAAAATCCCAAGAGTTTTTACTTCTTTTAGTAGTTTGAAGGTTTTATCATCGTCTAAAGGTAATTTATATACATTTATTTTCTTACCTTCATTCTTTTCAATTAAGTTGATAACATCTTGAATAATCGTTAAATTACGAATTCCAAGAAAATCAATTTTTAATAAGCCTAAACTTTCTAAATCACTGGCTTCATACTGTGTTTGATGCATGTCTAAAAGCCCAGGTTGGATGGCGCTATATTCAGTGATTGACTTGTTTGAAATGATAATACCAGCTGCATGGGTCGATGCATGTCTCACCAAACCAGTTAGCTTTTTAGCAATGGTTACTAGTTGATTGATTTCAGGATTGTTCATATAATACTTGAAGTCTTTCGGATGATCTATTTCAAACTGCTCAATAGAATTATTGGACATAGAGATTTTCTTTGTCAAATCATCAACAATTGTTGAACTTGTATTTAATATTCTTCCAACATCTCTAATGGCAGATTTCCCTTGGAAAGTGCCAAAAGTAATAATAGAAGCAACCTTATCAATACCATATTTATCAACGACATAGCGAATAATATCGTCTCTTTTATTATCCGGAAAATCCATATCAATATCCGGCATTGTGATTCTCTCTGGATTTAAGAATCTTTCAAAATACAAATCAAATTCTAAAGGGTCTACTTCAGTAATCCCTAATACATATGATATCAAAGATCCGGCTGCTGAACCTCTTCCTGGTCCAACCAAAACCCCTTGTTTTTTTGCATACAAAACAAAGTCCCATACAATTAAAAAATAGTCTTCATATTGCATTTCTTGAATGATATTTAATTCATGACTTAATCTTTCTTCATATTTTTTTAATTCTGATTTATATATGCCTTTTTGATGTAATCTTCTTTCTAAACCCTTATGTGTTAATTGCTTTAATTTTTCTAAAGATGTTCCTTCTTCTAAAGGATAACTCGGTAAGTATCTTTGTTTAAAACTAATATTTATATCTGTTGAATCTATTAAATTTTGTGTATTCTTAATAGCGTCAGGAAATCGTTTAAATAAATTTTCTAACTCACTTAAAGCCAATAATGAATAAGTTTTTTTGCTTTCTTCAAAAATTCCTTGTTCTTGTTGGTCGTTCCTAAGTATTTTTTTTAACACCTCAGAAGCTTCTTTATCATCTTCATCTAAATATATAACTGGATTTACAATGATAAGTTTGTAGTCTCTTGATAGTTGATTATAAAGATCACTGTCACTAAATACATCAGATCCAAAACCAAGATAATAATCATTCGCATTTTTTTCCAAATCTGTAATTAGGTCAATAGAATCATTCAATCGACCATTCTTTATCATTTGATATAAACCACCTCGGTCTAGTATCGGTACTAATATAATCCCTTCACTATAGTCATTTACATGATGCAATTCCAAAAACCCATCTCTTAAGGACAAATGTGAACTTAGTTTCAAGAGGTTTAAATAGCCTTGTTTATTCTTCGCATATAACAAAGCAATCATATTTGCGTATTTTTCAGATTTAATTGTGACTTCCAAACCTAAAAGAGGTTTAATCCCATGATTTAAACAAGACTTATAGAATTTAATTAATCCATGTGTCTTATTATTATCAGTTAAACCTAGAGTTTTATAGCCTAATTCTTTGGCCCTTTTAACAGTAGGTTCTATATCAATAATACTACCATTAAAAGAATATGAACTTTGTAAATATAGACTAAAATCTATCATAATATTCCTCAAAAATATTATATCATAAATGGCACAATATAACTATTTTTTGAACAAAATTATAGCCAAACCAAATATCGAAACAACCAGTATTCCATAAGGTAATAACCTTGGTTTTTCTTCTTTACTTTGACCTTCAATATAGAACTTAATTTCCTTATAAGACTCATCTTTGTTCTTTACTAGTATCTTATAAACACCCTCTTCTTTTATATGATAATATCCTTCTATCTTATTTTCGTTCAAATATACATCTCCAAATGCATATATTCTTACTTGATCATATGTTTCATTATGAATAACACCAACTAGATTGGAAATAAGTGATATGTTAACGGTATCTATAACATGATTATCAACCACCAACTCAATCAAATGATCCCCAGGCTCTGTTAAAATTTCACCTTCATAATCTAGCCCATTAACCTTGATTAAGTCTACATTAGAATATATACTGATTGGAAAATCAAAAACCATTCCGTTTTCGATTTCAAATTGATCATCACCATCAAAAACCAACAAATTCGGATATATCTTAAAGTTAAAAGTGTGTTGGTAGTTATTTGTCCCATAAATATCCATAGTATATATCCCTGGAGTGCCTATTATATCTCGACTTATATATTCATCTCCATTAAGAAACATATCACCTTTTGATGATATCTTTACTACACCTATAAAGCCATCTTTATAGGATTTACCAATCAATTCAATTTCAGGATTTATAATGATGGTTCCATTATATTCATATTGAGAATCAATAATCTTTATATCATAGACACCAGGGTAATCAATATAGATACTATCAACAAATTTACCATTAATATAGGCCTCTCCTTGATATTGTAATTTATATATCCCAGATATCTCACTTTCAATCAATAACTCATTTGATAAAGCCAAGTCATTAGACACAAAAATAAAACCACCCATATCTTCAATCACTAAAACATGATGGTGATTATAAAAGTTTAAAGGTTCTCCTATTAATACTTCTCTCTTTAACAACTCCCCATATATATTGTATAACAATAAGTTATACTCATATTCTTTTGTTTGGTCACAAAATTTCTCTAATATCATTATAAATTCATTATTCTTTACTTCTGCTAAATAGACAAAGGATTCAATCCCGCTTTCATCAATAATAATTTCATTATATACTTCATCTGTATTAACATTAGCTATTATCAAATATGCATCATTAAGATAAGAACCATAACTGATTTTAATATCATTTATTTCATATTGATTGTTGATATGTATACTGTTTTGAAGCAAGAAAACCGGAAGCAAGAATACTAATAAAAATTTCAAAAAAAAACCTCCTATAACAAAATATTACTTGTTATAGGAAGCAATTCTTTAATTATTAAACCAACTTCGTTTGATTTAATTTTAAATCTTCATAAAAATTAGCAACACTTAATTGAACATATGGATCAAGGAATATATACCCTACACCAAAGGTTAAAGCAGCTAAGATATACCAACCAATAAAAGAAAAATATAGTTTGAATAGACGCCATTTATTTCCTCTCATCATTTCTTGACTTTGTTGGATAGCTTCTGTTGGTTTTAAATCAGGATTATCCGCCAAAATGTAAAAAGTCATTGCATAGCTAAATGATTTGATAATTCCAGGAATAATTAACAGCAATGTCCATAAGAAGACAAAAATGCTCCTTAAAATGTGAGTGAAAATGTAATCAATCACATTGTCTTTAAACCCTGAAACCAAAACATTCGTATCATCTCTTGCCTCTCTAATAATAATCAGACGGTACCTACTAACACCGACCAAGGCTGGACCCGTTAAAATGATACCTATAACTGCAGCTGTACTGCCCATGATGGCTGCTAACAAAAGTCCCACAACCAATAACTGCCAATAAAAACCCCTTAGTTGCTCCCATGCTTTTTTTCTAAAATCTACACTTTTCATATATTCCTCCCTTTTTTTTAATTATATAATAAACACAAGATTTTTTCCATAGAAAAAGCAGAATGAATTAAGCATTCTGCTTACATATGAAATATTATAGTAATGACAAGGTATCTCTTGCAATCATCACTTCTTCATTTGTCGGAATCACATAAACTGCAATTTTAGAATCATCTGTAGAAATCAATTGTTCAACACCTCTTGTGTCGTTTCTTTCTTCATCAATTTCTACTCCAAGTGACGCTAAGCGTCCTCCGATATTAGCTCTTGTAGGTTTAGCATTTTCACCAATACCTGCAGTGAATACAATAGCATCTGCTCCACCAATATAATTATTGTAAGACGCAATATAATCAGCAATTCTTTTTGCTTGCACTTCGATTGCTAATGCAGCTTGATGATTGCCCTTTTCAGCAGCAGCAACCAAATCACGTGAGTCAGAAGAAACACCAGAAACACCAATGTATCCAGAGTGTTTATTTAAAATATTCATTATTTCTTTGACTGGTTTATCTTTAGCATTTGCCATATATTCAACAACTGCTGGATCAATATTTCCTGAACGAGTTCCCATCGGAATACCTTCTAATGGTGTGAATCCCATTGAAGTGTCTATAGATTTACCGTTCTTAATAGCACATATTGAAGCACCATTACCAATATGAGCAACAATGATATTAACATCTTTCACATCTTTATTCATCATTTCCGCATATCTTTGAGTGATAAATTTATAACTTGTTCCATGGAAACCATATTTTCTTACTTTATATTTTTTATACCATTCGTAAGGTACTGCATATAAAAACGACTCTTCAGGCATTGTTTGATGGTAAGCCGTATCAAAAACACCAACATTCTTTACATGAGGTAAAATTTTCTTAAAAGCTTTAATGCCTGTTAGGTTAGGACCTAAATGTAAAGGTGCCAAATCAATATTTTCTTCTAAATATTTAATTTTATCATCGTCCAATACCACTGATTCAGATATTTGGTCTCCACCATGTACAACTCTGTGACCAACACCTGCAATTTCATCAAAATCTTTAATGATATCGTGTTCTATTAATTTATTAAGCAACAAATTAACAGCCTCTCCGTGATTAGGTATATCTAATGTATCCTCGATTTTTTCTCCGTTAACCTTAATCATAAACACAGATTTACTCATACCAATTCTTTCTACTATACCGCTGGTTACTAGTTTTTCACTTGGCATTTCAAGTAATTGAAATTTCAATGAAGAACTTCCAGCATTTACCGCCATTATTTTACTCATCATTTATTGTGTATGGATAACATCCATACAACTCCTTTCTATATTTGTAATAAATTATATTTTCTACTTATGAAATAATTTTATAAAAGATTTAACCATAACGCCAGTTGCGCCTTCTTTTTTATTACTTGCTGTTCCAGCTACATCTAAATGTATCCAAGCTGTATCTTCATTAATAAATTCTTCAATGAACGCAGCGGCAATACTTGAACCGCCAAAACGCCCGCCTTTATTAGAAATATCAGCTACTTTACTCTTTAATTCATCATGAAAAACTTTTGATACTGGCATCAACCAAATGTCTTCTTTAGTTTCTTCAGTGACTTTCTTAAACTCATCATAGAATGTTTGATTATTTGTAAAAGCACCGGTGTAATATTGAGCTAAACTCACGAGTATAGCTCCAGTTAAAGTTGCAACATCAATAATTCTTTTTGCGCCAACTTCTTGTGCAAACCACACTGCATCAGCCAAGGTTAATCTACCTTCAGCATCTGTTGAAACTATTTCAATGGTTTTATCACTGGCCGCTGTTAAAACATCATCAGGCACAATTGCACCATCACCTATGCGATTATCTGTTGCTGCCACTATTGACATAACATTTGCATCTAAACCTAATCTAGCAATACCTTCAATTGCTGAGACAACTGCAGCTGAACCAGCCATATCAACTTTCATTCCAGGCATCGATTGTGGAGTTTTTAATGAATATCCTCCCGTGTCATACATTACACCCTTACCAACAAGGGCAGTTGGTTCATCCTTATTGCCCTCTTTTTTATATTCTATAAAAATCAAATAGGGGTCATCACTACTACCTTGGTTTACACCTAAGAAAGAGCCCATATTCATACCTTCAATTTCTTTTTTCTCAAAAATCTTAACTTTAATACCATCATATTTTTCCAATGTTTTCGCATAATCAGCCAAGTCTTTTGCTCGCATATAATTATATGGTGTATTCACCAAATCTTTAGCTTTATTAATACTCTCACCATAGATTATACCTTCATTTAACTGTTCTTCAATATCAGTTTCTGAATATAAATATACATTCGGTAAATCATCTGATTTCTTTGATTTATAAGTATCAAGTTTATAGGCTGTAACCATTATTTTTTCCACAAAAAGTGGTAAATATTGAACCTCTTCATCACTAAAAGTATTTACTAAAACAAGGTAATCTTCTTTTAACTCAGACAACTTGGAGATAATCTTCTTAAGATTTTTTTCATCCTTTAATTTACCTTGTCCTATAATGTGAACTTTTTTAGCCTTTAGTTTCCCTAATGTATAAACAGAAGAGAAAAGCTCATCGCTAAATGTTTTTAATGGTTGATCAAACAAATCTAATAAAAGTTGTGTTTGTTTTTTCTCATTAGCAACAATCACTAAATCTCTTGTTTCACTCTTTAAATCAAATGTTTTTAGTAACTCAATCATACAATCACTCCTTTTGTATCTAATTTATATTAATTATGTTTATATCTATAAAACTTTGTTTTCATAAACCACTCATTCAATTGACCAATAACGTTATTCAACGCATTAGAATCTTTGAAACCAGGTATTTCAACCATCATAAAACTATCAGGTTGAACAAACTTATCTCCTTTATTCTGTAAAATAATAATGGTTTTTTCTTGTGTTTTAAATATTTCTTTTGGTAACACCATCATGCCAAACATATACCAACTCTTATTAATTTCTTTGATAAATTCCTTAATATTTAATGCTTCAAAAAACATATTATCTACCATAAAAATAAAATAACCATTTGCTTTAATGTTTTCTGTTTGATGATTAATAATTTTGTAAACTTCAGATTGTTGAACCGCACTGAAATCAGACACAATCACATCTGCTCCAATATTATTAGAAGTTAAAGTGTCTTGGAAAAAGATATTATTTCCATATCCTAACATACCAAATAAAGCCTGCGATAATTCATAACTCATTCCAAAATTATCAACCCCAACCAAATCAACATCTTCTTCAATTTGATTTGCAATAGAAACTAATAAATTCCCTGTTCCAATCAACGGATCATAGATTTTAAGAGCATCTACATCATATAATTTCTGAATTAGATAACTCATTAACATCCCAATACTTTCTGGAGTCATCATTTGATTAGAAATGTTTTCGTGTTTAAGACCTTTAAGAATGGCATATTGAAATGCTTTTCTAATTTCTTCTTTTTGAAACTCAATACCTGAAATAGAAGATATTTTTTCTTTCAAAATATCATTCACTTCCTCATCTTCAGTTTCAACAGAATTTGCTAAAATATTTTCGCATGTTCTTATCAAACCTTTTAAATAAGGGGTTTTAAATTTTTCATACATTAAGATAGCAGATTCATCTAATACATCATATAAAGTTTCAATATTTGCTTCTTTAATCATCTATATCACCAATTAAATATTTTACCATATAATAGTAATTATAACAATATTTTAGTAGTTAAGGAAGTAATTTATGAATAAATATTCATATTTGAGATTAAAGCCTATAAATAATCAAAAAAGATGGCATTAAAAATAAAATGCCATCTCCTAAAATTAATTATAAAACTATCTTTCACCCTTGTCAAAAATCTGGCCTGCAGATTTTGGTGCTCGGGAATTTTTAGATGTCAATACCAATACTATAATTGTAATTAGGTAAGGCAACATACTAATAATACCTTCTGGAATATCTAAGTTATCAAGTGCAGGGAAGAATGAAATCCCATCAGATAAGGTTAATAAACCAGCAAATAAGAATGCAGCACCAACAATTTTAAACGGTTGCCAATTACCAAAGATCATAACAGCAATTGCTAAGAACCCATAACCTACAACAGATGCATTAAACTCAATTGTAAATCCAATTACGAAAATAAAACCACTAGCCCCAGCAATTGCACCTGAGATTAAAACACCTAAATATCTTATCTTATAGATATTGACTCCAGCTGCGTCAGCAGCATGAGGGTTCTCACCACAAGCTCTTAATCTAAGGCCAAACTTAGTTTTATATATAACAATATAAGTTACAATAATAACAATAACTCCGATATAGAATCCAGGATATACGTTTTGGAAGAATAACTCACCAAAGAAAGGTATCTTTGATAACAACGGCACTTCTTCAATTAAATATAATCCTCTTGAAACTGGAAGTTTATCTGTACCAGGTGATTCACCTAATGCAAGAGACATTGTTAAGAACAATGCAAGTGCAGGTGTTAAGGTATTAATTGCGGTTGCTGAGATAATTTGGTCAGCTTTCATTTTAATGGAAGCAATGGCATGCAAATAAGAAGTTACAATACCAGCAATAATCGCCATTAACATACCTAATAGATAAACAGTAACGCCACCAATCGCATCAGTGAACTCAGCTGCACTATTGATTCCAGGTGTGAATTTACCATTAATAAATAATATACCAACAAAGGCACCAACAATCATGATACCTTCCATAGCAATATTAACAACACCGCCTCTTTCGCTAAATAAAGCACCAAGAGCAGTCATAATTAATGGAATTGCAAAGAAAAGTACTAACGAAAAATAATCATAAAAACTAGCCATTGATTTCACCGCCTTTTGTTACAGACTCATCATCAATTCTATTTGGTTTTTTTGTTTCTTCTTCCAACTCTTTCTTCCTCTCTCTTCTTTTACTAATAACAGAGCCAAGATAAGCAGAAATTGCTATCATATAGATAATAACTGAAATAACAATATTGGTAATTTCCTTATTGAAACCAAATAATTGCATTTGCGAAGCGCCTTCTTTGATGTAAGAAATTAAAGTACCGGAGAAAATAATCGCTAAAGGATTACTTTGACCAATTAAGGCAATGGATATACCCTCAAAACCAACTGGATTTATGATTTCAATAGGTCTGAAATATGCTGGTTTTATAGGTAAATAATGCAAAGCAGCTGCCAAACCAGCCAATCCACCAGCAATCATCATTGATAATGCAACACTTCGTTTATAATTAATCCCTGAATATTTAGAAGCATCTTTAGAGTGACCAACTGCTTTTAGTTGGTAACCTAAAGTTGTTTTTTCTAATATGAACCACATTAATACAGCAACTAAAATCGCAATAATAATTGAAATATCAATGTTAGAGCCAGGGAATAATTTATCCAACCCTAAAACGGGTGTATGTGCAGTAGGAAAATTTGTATTAATGGCAGTTAACCCTTGATCATAAACTTTAGGGTAAGTTACCATCATCACGGTAAGGTACATGGCTACATAGTTCATCATAATTGTTGTAATAACTTCATTCACATTATAAATGGCTTTTAAAATACCTGGTATAAAGCCCCAAAATGCACCCGCAATAACACCTGCTAATGCAGCAACAATGAAATGTAATCCAACTGGTAAAGTTAGAAGGTTTGCAGCATATAATGCAGCAGCGCCACCGACCATAAACTGTCCAGATGCACCAATATTGAATAAACCAGTTTTAAAAGCAAATCCGACAGATAAACCAACAAGTATTAATGGTGCAGCTTTAAATAATACATTACCAAAATTCTTAAGGTCTTTTGCACCACCACCAAGTAGTCTTTCTAAACCATCTATAGCTGTTGCAAATGACCATTCTTGTGTAAATGGATTCTTGGCAACAAATATCATTACGATAAATCCAACCAATAGTCCAGCAAAAATCGCTGCAAATGAATTTAATACTTTAGGATTAGTAATATATTTTAATAATTTCTTTGATACTTTTTTATAAGGGAAGTTCACAAAGAATTTTTTAATCGTCGTCCACAAATTAATAAAGAATTGCTTAACTTTCTCCATCTTTGCTTCCTCCTTAAGTATTTTGTCTTTTAGAACCAGACATATATAAACCAATTTCTTCTACATTGGTTTTCTTAGGATCTAATTCAGCCATGATTTCTCCTTCATACATGACTAATATTCTATCAGCAATATTCATAACTTCATCAAGTTCCAATGAAATAACTAAAATTGCATTTCCTCTATCTCGTTCAGCAACAATGGTTTTATGAACATATTCAATAGCACCTACATCCAAACCTCTTGTTGGTTGAGCAGCAACTAAAAAGTTATGCTTCCTTGAGGTTTCTCTAGCAATAATTGCTTTTTGTTGATTACCACCGGACATACTTCTCGCCTTAGACTTAGCGCCTAAACTAGAACGAACATCATATTTTTCAATAAGCTCTTCAGCATAATTGTAAATGTTCGCAAAATTCAAAACATTATGATTTTGAAATTTTGGTTTGTAATATATATTCGATATGAAGTTTTCGGCTAAGTTATAATCTAAAATCAAACCATGTTTGTGTCTATCTTCAGGAATATGAGACATACCGGCCTCAAATCTATCCCTAATATTTGATACTGTTATATCTTTATCATTTAATAAAATTTGAGATCCTTCTTCAGTGACTACATCTAAACCAGTAATCAAATTTACAAGTTCAGTTTGTCCATTGCCCTCAATTCCAGCAATACAAACGATCTCTCCTTTTCTTACGTCAAAATTTATATTATTAAGGAGTTTTTTCGTTTTATCTTTATTAAAATAATTTAAGTTTTTAACTGATAATACATTTTCCTTTGGTTTAGATACATCCTTTTCTACAGAGAAATCAACATCTCTTCCGACCATTAATTTAGCCAATTTATTGACTGATGTATTTTCAACCTCTACAGTCCCAACATGTTTCCCTTTTCTCAAAATAGTACAGTTCTCTGCAATTGCTTTAATCTCATTTAATTTATGAGTAATAATGATAATCGATTTACCTTCTTTTGCAAACTCTTTGATGATCTCAAATAAGCCTTCTATTTCTTGAGGTGTCAAAACAGCAGTTGGTTCATCAAAAATCAATATTTCAGCATCTCTATAAAGCATTTTTAAAATCTCAACCCTTTGTTGGGCACCTACAGATAAATCTTTTATAAGTGCCTTAAGGTCAACTTTTAAATTATATCGATCAATTAATTTTTGAATTTTACCTCTTGGAGTCTCTAAGTCTAGATAACCTTTTTTCTTAACTTCTAAACCTAATACAATATTTTCTAATACAGTGAAAACTTCAACAAGCTTAAAATGCTGATGAACCATCCCAATGTTTAGGTCATTTGCATCATTTGGACTATCAATACTAACTTCTTCACCATGTATTTTAATGATCCCATTATCTGCTTTATACAAACCAAATAAAATTGACATTAAAGTAGATTTCCCAGCACCGTTTTCTCCAAGAATAGCATGGATTTCTCCTTTTTTAACTTCTAAATCGATGTTATCATTCGCAACAAGAGGACCAAACTTTTTAGTGATATTTAACATTTCTATAGCATAATCCATAAAATTCCTCCTATTTTATAAAAAAGAGAGATGCCTTGCATCCCTCTTGTTTTAATTTAAATAAACTATTCTGATTCTGTCATAGTTTCTTCAACTAAGGCAGCCACATCTGGATTTCCAGCATGTGCTTCTAAGAAGGTATCTAATTCATCTTCTGTAGTTGGAACAACAATAGTTCCATCTTCAATTAATGCATAAATTGTTTCATAATCTGCTTCAGTGAAGTTTTCCCATTTGAATGAATCTCCTAATGGTAATCCAACAGCATCTTCTTGAGCACCTTTTACTAATGTTGTTCCACCGTTACCTTCACCATCAATGATGATTGCAGTTAATTCTTGTTGAACAGCAACAGCTAAACGTTTTACAGCTGAAGATATAACTGTTTCAGAGTCTGCAGCTTGGTCAACATCAACACCAATAACTGTAGCTCCAGTTGCAGCTTCAGCAGCAGCCATGACAGATTGTCCAGCACCACCAGCAGCAGCGAAGATAATTTCAGTTCCAGAACTGTACCATCCACTTGCTTCGGTAATATGAGCAGGACTAGCGTCAAAGTCTCCTAAATAAGTGTATCTATTTGCTGGGAAAGAAATAGTGTTGTCTAGTTCGTTAGCAGCATAAAATGCTCCAGCAACATAACCAATACCAAATCTTTGAACAGCAGGAACTTCCATACCACCCATAAATCCTAAATCAGTAAATCCATCAGCAACAGCAGCATAACCAGCTAAGAAACCAGCTTGTTCTTCTTTAAATAAAATGTTAGTTGTGTTGTCTGCTGTATGGAAAGTTGAATAATCAGGTGTATGAGGTGTTCCATCAATTAAGATGAATCTTACATCTGGATATTCAGTTTGTTTGTTATAGATAGCAGTTTCAAATAAGAAACCAGGTGTTACAATCATGTTCGCACCATTCTCCACAACTAAGTCAATAGCAGCTTCATATTCAGCTTGTGTTCCTTCATTTGGTCTGAAATACATAGCCGGAATATCATTTGCTTCTGCAAAGGCTTGAACACCTTCCCAAGTTCCTTGATTAAATGATTTGTCAGTAATTGTACCAACATCTGTAATCATTACTATATTCCATTCTTTTTCTTCTTCTGTAGTTGTTCCACCGTTTTCAGTAGTTTCAGTACCACCGCAAGCAGCGAATCCAAATACCATAAAAGCTAAAACAAAAATACCTAATACTTTTTTCATTTGTTTCTCTCCTCCTTGATTTTTATATATTCTTATTCTATCACAAACGCTTACTTCAAGCAATTATTAAATTATAATTAATATGCCTATTTTTAAGCATTTAAACAAAAATAATCATAAATGTAAAAATATCATTAATCATTACCAAAAATTTATTTAATTTGTAGATTCATCATTCCATATTAAACTAACGTATTCTGGGTTATCAATAAATGGATTTCTATTGCCTTGATAACTATAAATAACATTATTTCTATTTAACTCAAAATCATCTACCGGATCTTGTACATGCCATGTTAATAATATATCTAACAAAGCCATTTCATAAGTTGTAGGTGTTGTATTGACTAAAGTTAAATCATCGTACATAACCATCATATAAAATAGTATTCTGGCAACATCACCTTTCACATCATCATGAGGTTCATACGCTTCAGCTGAACCTATATTATCATAATATTTATTATCTCTTGAAGAATTTTCAGACGGATAAGATGGTTTTAAATTATGTAAATCAGTAGCACTGTTTATACCATTATATGCATCTTCATTAAGCAGGGATTGAGGCCATACATGTTCTCTATTCCAAGTAGCTCCGCCATCCCAGACACCGCTTACTGAACTACGTGTGTAAACTAAAATAACATTATCCGGATTATTAGGGTCTGCATCACTTTCATCTAAAATATATCTTGCAGCACCATAATCAACTCCACTATAAGTATCATTTAGTAGCACGTTCAATGCAGCTATTAATGTTTCTCCACTTAAACCATCAGAAATTGAACTGTAATATTGAGGATTAGTATCTGTGTTTAAGTTGCTATTTTTTACCGTTAGTGAAATTAACTTAGTCACTGGATCTAAATCACCTAAAGATACTTCTACAGTTATTTCTCCAGTAAACTCGCCAGTTGTTGTTAAAGTTGACTCAATATAATTTGATCCATCAACATAAGTTACATAATCAGCTGCGGCTCCAGTTACCAATTGAATACTGTATGTTGAACCGTTCGATCCTGTACCAAAGTCAAAATCGCCAATCAAATCAATATGTGTTTGCAAATCATCAACATCTTGTTGAAGTAAAACAGAATCATCAGGTTGAACATCTGTATGAAAGCCGATATATTCAAAAGTATCCGCTGAATAACTCTCCCATTCATTAATATCCCAAGTTATTGTTGGTGAAATCACGGAATCTTTTCTAACTAAAGTAACATCCTGAGCGAAATTATTTTCATCACCTATTGTTCCTATTAAATCGATAACAGTCCCACCTTTAGATAAAGTAACTGCATCATCCCCGTTGAAAGTTAAACTACCACTTTGCATATCGGCATTGTCCAATATAGCTTGTGTTGAAGCAGAATGGGCCAAAACAAATACATCAAAATTATCAATTGTACCTTGTAGGTTAATACTTCCACCTGCAGTGGCGCTTCCATTATAATAAATCTTTATAGTATAAATAGACAAATCAACTATTTCGCCAGTACCATTATAAATTTCTAACCATTTATTGTTTGATGAACCTTCTCCATATTCACTAAAAAATAATTCATCAATTAAATTTTCTTCAGTAGTTGGCGCTTCTGTCGTTGGCGTCTCCGTTGTTGGTACCTCAGTCGTTGGTGCATCTGTCGTAGGCTCCTCGGTTGTTGTTGCATCTGTCGTAGGCGCATCTGTTGTTGGAGCATCCGTCGTAGGTGCATCTGTTGTTTCTGTTGTTGGAGTTTCTGTTGTTTCCTCTGTTGTAAATAATGGATTACCATCACATCCAACAAAAACAAATAATGCTAGAACTAGCAGTACCGCTCCTATTGTTTTTTTAATCATTATTACTGCCTCCTTTAATCGTTACCTATCTATTATAATAGATGATGATGCATTTAATCAAGGAATAGATTTATAATCACATACTAAAATGAATAAATTGCAATAAGCCTTAAATATTAGTATAATTATAGTGGTGATAAACATGAAAAAATTTCTAATCAAAATGATAAAAAAATATCAAGAAGCAACGTCAAATAAAAATCCAACATGTAGGTATCATCCTTCATGTTCTAATTATGCGATTGATGCCTATAAAAATTATAATGTATTCTACGCCTCAATTTTATCTTTATGGCGTATTTTAAGATGCAACCCATTTTCTAGAGGTGGTTACGACCCTATCCCTAAATTTAAAAAACAACACATTCACACAGATCATACCCACAAGGAGGAGAAAAATGAAAAATCTGATTGAAGCGTATAATAAAGAATATAAAGATTATAAGAAAAATTTATACTTGAAACTATCGTTCTTATTATTTGTATTCGCTGTTCCTTTTATTCCTTTAGCAATCTATTTTAATCAAAGTGGTGCTTTCTTAAAAACACTATTTTGGATCTTCGCAACAATCATCCTGATTATTTTAATTATTTTCATATCACTAATCTTTTATGTTAGTGAAAGACCAATGTATGAGTATGTATATAAAAAAATCATAGATGAGGTCTTTAAAGACGACCCTACACATTATGAATACGAGAGTTTTCCAATGTCTAATGTATTTATTGAAAAAGGTAAACTTTTCTCAAAAGCTCATTCTGAGGTTATAAGGTATAGGCTGAGTTTTTACTATCTTAGTAATCGGATAGATATATATAGTTTTTATGCTTACTCTAAATCACAAAAATCTAGTAAAGTTGTTTTTGATGGGGTATATATGGTTTTCCATTGTAATAACCAATCATCTTATGAAATTAGATCTAATGGGAGATTAGAATATATAAATGACCAATTACAAAAAGTAGAGTCAAATGAAAAATATGAAATTTACACTTCTGAAAAAACAACCATACCACACTATGCGACAAAGATTTTTAATGACTTATATAGTAAATATAATAATCACATCTATATTAGTGGTGTTCGTAAAGAAGTTCATGTCGCTATCGATGAACTGTATGATGATTTAACACCAAAAGAATTAACAGAGAAAAAACTAATTGAATTAAAAAATCAAATTAGTTCCCTAATTTCTCTAGGAAGAAGCATTTATAAAAATTTTGAATAAACTAAAATCAGGTGAAAACCTGGTTTTTTTATATAAAAAAAAGACTCTCTAAAAGAAAGTCTGTTTATACTGAACTAGCTTTATAAAGTTGGAGAGAAAAATGGTGAACCCCCATACTTATTATATATATTATATCATATTATTTCTATATTCTATTGGACTCATTTTATGTTTTGTTACTAGTCTTACATTGTTAT
>Ga0306869_1000278_pt1 | contig 27089 bp, 32 predicted proteins | sample AntRauTorckE6833_FD_190421 | JGI IMG/M metagenome (GOLD analysis project Ga0306869, IMG submission 190421) | Saline lake microbial communities from Rauer Islands, Antarctica - Metagenome Torckler E6 #833 (v2) (version 2) | ecosystem: Environmental > Aquatic > Non-marine Saline and Alkaline >... | reverse complement strand
AGTAGTTCACATGGATTTAGTATTAGTGGTGAAGATGCGATCATTATATTAGAAGTTTTAAAAAAATATCATAAATAAGTTTAAAACAATATTAAAGTATTGTGGAGGTATAAAAATGAAAATCATTAGAAAAGACATTAAAGTTTCTGCTGAATTTAATGAAGAAGATTTAATGGTTTTGTACGGATATATTAACAGAGTATTAAGTGGTGGAGATATGAATAAAGAAGAAAGAACTTTATTAAAAGAACTTAGGTCAGAAATCAGAGAAGTAGCAGAAAAATTAGAAAATAATATTTGGTACGATAAATATTAAAACAATACAAGGGGTTTGTTGCAAATGGGGAGGTGGAAAAAATGAGTTATGGCAGAATTCCATATTATATTTATCCTTACGAAAATGGAATAAGATTTGAAGGTTTAGATACTAATATCCCTAATGACGCTATTGACCAATTATTATATGTTTTATTAAAAGATAATTGCAGAAACGAATTAAAAGAAAGGGTTAAAAATGGCAGAAAAAAGTATCTAGAAGGTTTACAAAATTACGATTTGGCAGATATTGAGTTTGGAAAAAGTTTAGAAAAGACTTTGATTAAACCTTTATTAGAAGATAATTAACACAATATCGGCGTATTGTTTAAAAAAAGGGGGATAATGATGAGTGAAATTCCTAGCCAATGTGTCAATTGTGGTAAATTTGCGAAAGAAATAAGCAGAAAAAAGATAAACAAAATAACTCATATAATATATCAATGTAATTATTGCAAAACTCATACATTAAGCAGTATAAATTACTATTTAGATGTGAGCGGTGAAATGTTGCCAAATATAAGAAAAAGAGAAATTAAACCCAATGATAAGTTGTGGAATAAATATTACGAAGGAGATGGTAAATGATGAGTGATTATAACACTCCGTGGCAATTAACAGAAACAGAATTATCAGAACACACATATATTACATTCGATATTGATGATTGTAATGGAGAAAGTGTTTGTGGAATTATGTGTGAAAAAGAAGATTATGATGAAATGAAATCAATTGCTAGATTAATAGCAAAAGCACCAGAATTAAAAGAAGAATTAGAAAATGTAATTAATATGCATAATAAAGCCTATATGGATGCTTTGGAATTTAAAAAACAAAGAGATAAATTATTAGAAAAATTAAAAAATCTAATTTATACTTCAGAAAAATTTTGGGACGAAGTTAAACCTATCAGGGAAAAAGATAAGACTCAAACTTTAGTAATACACCCCATTATAGAGGAAGCTAAACAGATAGCTAAAGAGATTGAAAAAGATAATAAAATGAATAGGTGAATGGGAGTGAAACATAATTCAGGTTAATGCTTTGGGAGGTGTTGTTTAATAAAGAAACAAACTATTAAATCTAAATGGAAAAATATATTTAATTATATTAAAAATAAAGATATTAAATTACATGCTTTTTTAATTGAAGGACAACCAATAGATTTTAAAGATAATGTGTTAATTATTAAGTTCCCTGAAAATAAAAGTTTTCATTGTAGATCAGTTAGAGACGAAAAAGATAAAGTAGAAAATATGTTTGCTCAAATTTTAGGTGAATGGATAGAAATAAATTTTGAGTTAGAAAATGAAGATATAAATGAAATCAAGGATATGGTGAATGGGGAAGAAATAAAAGCTGATGTAAGTGTATTAGATGATTGGGAGGTAGAAGTGCCTTGGTGATGTGGCAGATTAATTAATATTTACTGTTTTAAAAGGAGCGAACTTATATGATGAAAGCAGGGGAAGTTTGTAAAGATAATTGGATTAGGGAAAAATTAGATAAAGAAAAAATGAAATATACAGTTAAAAGGATTAATGATATTACTTATTATATAGGCAAAAATGGTAAAAATTTAGTAGTTTCTAAAAAACATAGAATAATTGCAGGTTGCTTAGTTGAAGGATGTGGAAATGATTTTTAAATTAAATAAAGTTTTAGAAGATATAAAAAACAAAAATTTAAAAAAGATAATATGTGAGTTCATAGGACATGATTGGGAGATATATTCTTATTATAGTAATGAACTTGAGCATATTCCTGAAAAAGCGGGAAAATGTAGAAGATGTGGTTATGATACACATAAAATTTAATTATATAAAAATATTTAGGAGGTGCAATAATTAATTTTCCGCAAAATGAAACTTTTGAACATTATTTATTAAAAGAAATTGGTGGATTATATCTAAAACATAATCAATTATGCAATTTTATTGCTAAAGAATTTAATATTAGTAATGTATTTAAAGAATATGCAGAAAAACAATTCGATTGGGAAAATAGTTATAAATATAATAAAAAAAGAATAACTGATTCATTAGGGTTTAAGTCAACATATCGTGGTGAAGCAACAATTAAATGTATGGAGGCTAAATATAGTTATAATGATTTTAAAAATGGTTTTTGTATTGGAGGAGAATATAATTATGTAATAGCACCTAAGAATGTTATACCAAAAAAAGAATTACCTTCATTTGTAGGGTTGATAGAAATAGATTTTGATAATTTTAGATATAATAGTAAAAATATAAGAGGATATAATAGTGTAAAGAGAGCAAGAAAAATAAAAATACCAAAATATGTTAAAGAAGAAGAATTAAATATTATGAAATGGAGAATGTTATACAAATTAACAGAAGATAAATATACTGATCATTGGTTAGATGGAATTAAATTAAAAGAAAAATATAAAGATAAATTTAATCAAGGTGTTATGTGGAAACAATAGGAGGTGATATTATTAAATTGATATGTTTGTTGGGGCCTAGTGGAAGTGGTAAAACAACTATTGCTAGATATATGAAAAAAGAATTAGAGTTTGTAGAAATTGTAACATCAACAACTAGAGAACCAAGAGAAGGGGAAATTGATGGTGTAACTTATTATTATGTAGATGAAGATGAATTTGATGAGTTAAACAAAATAGAAGAAGTAGAATATAGTGGTAATAAATATGGTTTTACTAAAAAAGAAGTAGATTATAAATTAAATAATTTTGATAAAGTTTTATGTATAGTTAATCGTCATGGAATAGAACAGTTGAAAAAGATATATGGAGATATAATAAAAGTTGTTTATGTATATTCTAATCCAACTGAATGTTTTGAAAGATTAAAAAGAAGAGATGATTTAATGAAAGCTATGTATCGTATTACATATGCTAATAATAATGGTGAATTTAAAAATCATGATATAGCAGATCATGTATTGGAGAATGAGGATGGCAAATTATATATGATTAAAAATGATATTAAAGATATAATTGAAATAGAATATGATGGATAAAAAGGAGTGCTAAATTTAACATGGAAACAATATTAGATACTTCCGTAATACTTGAAGAACCAATTGAATTACTGAATTATGAAAACGTATTAGTTCCATATTGTGTTCTCAGAGAACTAGATGATAAAAAATATGATAAACGTTTAGGATATAAAGCTAGAAAAGCTATTAATATTATAATTGATAAAAATTTTTCCTTTAAATTGTTAGAAAATTCTGAAAAGTCTGCTGATGAAATTATTTTGAAGAATGGCGAAGGTCATAAAATTATAACTATGGATGGTTCTTTTTATTTATTGGGTAAATCTAAAGGTATGAATATTGAGTTTTATAAGAAAGAACCAAAAGAAATTTATAATGGTATATCTGATCAATGGGTGGATATAAGTTTAATTGATGAATTGCATAATAAAGGCAAAGTTAAGGTTGATATGGATTTATACGATAATCAGTTTTTAGATTTAGGAGATACGATATGCAGATATAAAAATGGTTTTTTACATAAAGTTAGTTGGAATAGAAGTGTTAATGGCATAGAGAAGCCTAATAAAAAACAGTTAATGGCCTTGGATGTATTGTTTGATGAAGATGTTAAGTTGGTTAGTTTATTTGGGAAAGCAGGGACAGGTAAGACAAGCATAGCTATTAACTCAGCAATTGAACAAGCTATGAGTGGTAGTTATAATAAGATACTCATTAGTAGGCCTAAGAAACAAAGAGGTTTAAGTGAAGAAAAATTAGGTTATCTTACAGGAGATATGGAAAATAAAATGTCTCCATTTATAGCACCATTTAAGGATAATTTATATACACAAACTGCTATTGATTTTGAAATTATACCATTGAGTATGATTCAAGGAAGGAGTTTTGATAATGCAATATGGATTATTACAGAAACTCAAGATATAAGAAAAGAAGATATGGATTTAATTGTTAGTAGGGCGGGACAAAACACAAAAGTTTGTTTAGAAGGGGATTTGGATCAAAACTCTGATAAAAGGTTGGATAGGTTTAATAATGGTCTTACTCATGTAATTAATACTTTGAAAGATGAACAGTTAACCGCAACTGTTGAATTAGATAAAGTTGAAAGAAGCAAATTGGCTAGATTGGCAAATAGACTTAAAAATGAAGGGTGATAATTAAATGAATTTGATTAATAATTTTTTAGCAGCTTGTATAGTTGGTGGTTTATTTACTGTAATAATAAAGGCTATTGTTCAAGGTAATTGGTGGTATGCGTTTGTATTTATAACATCATTCTTTTTCTTAGCATTAATAGGAGAATCATCAAAATAGGAAGGTTGGTAATAAATGAGCAAGGAAGTAAGAAATCAATATGAAGGATTCGATGAACAAATAGAGCATTTATTATTAGAATATACTGATTATAATAGTAAAGAAAGAAAAATGCTTTTTAATAAAATAATATCTGATGTAAGTAGAATAATAAAAGAAACAAGGATTGATAAGGAAGATGTTTGGGGAGAATCTAAATATATATTAATAAAAACATTAGAAGAATTTAATGGTCATGCACCTAATGATGAACTTATATATATGTATTTAAATTATTTAGGTAAAGTTTTTTATAATAGATTGAGAAGTAGAATTGATTTTATGTTAACAACTGAAGAAAATCATGAAAATAATTATACTATTAATTTGTCTGCTTTTGAAAATCCTAGTCATATATTTAATGACTTAGTAGAAGAAACTTTCGAGGATCATGTATTAGATACTATATTAATGGAAGAATTTTTAGATGAATTATCTAATAGAGAGTATCAAGTTTATAAATTTTTAATATTAGAAGGACATACTCAAGAAAGTACTGCTAATAAATTAGGGATTGCTCAAAAGAATGTATTTGTTTATAAAGAAAGAATGTTGAAAAAATTTAAAAATTATGTGTATAAAAATGAATGATTTTCTTGCTTTTTATTAATAGAGGTAATAAAAATAATAAAGGGAACTATGTCTACAAAGGAGTGGTAAGGTATTATTAAGGAAAGGTATAATAGAAAATGTCCTGAAAAAGAGAATAGAATGATTAAAAATAAATTTAAAAAGAAGTTTAGAGATGCTGCCAAAGATGATGATTTAAATAAAAAAGATATAACTAACATAATTACTTCTGATGAAGTGGTTAGCAATTTATATATAAATGATAATTGGAATAGATGGTGTGGCAATAAAGTGAAGGTAATGGATTGATAGATTAAGGGTGGTTAATATACCACCCTATATTTATGCTTATTAAAGGAAAGGGAAGGATATATATGAAAAATAAATTAAATGAAATAGATCTGAGTTTAAAAGAATTGGAAGGTAAATTAAAAGATATAGATTTGAATTTTATTAGTACCAAAAGAAAAGATGTTGAATATGGAATTAGATTTCCTTTGTTTGTTAGAAGTTTTTATGATTATATAGAAGAATATAGTATGCTACCTAGTCAAAAAGATTTTTTTGATTACTATATTGAGAATAATCAGAATAGTAAAAATATTCAAAAATTAGATATTGATCAATTAGGTGGCTTAAAGGCTAGACTATATAGAGTATATCCAAGTTTTATAAGGGATTTTCATTTTGCTAAAACATTAGAAGAAAAAACACCATTAGATGAAGTTATTTATAATGTTAAATTGGATACTAAAGATGGCATTGATGTATTAGTTAGGGAGAATGGTATACATTATGCTATTTCGCTTTATACGAACACAAGACGTGCTAATATAGCTAGAGTTAAAAATATTGATCACAGAGATGACAAAGATGATTATATTTATATAGAATTACCTCTTAATTTCAAAGGTGCTAAAGAAGTTGGAGATTTCTTTGTATATGGCAAAAGAGAAATGGTAGAAGTATTAAATATTATTATAAAAACTCAGAAAAAAGTAAGTTAGGTGATATATTATGGCATTAAGTTATTTTTCTTTTATAGAAAACGAAGAAATTTTTGATGATAAATTAATAAAAGATGCTATCAAAGAGTTAGAAAAACGTTATGTTAAGATGGCTGATTGGATAAAAGAAAATAAAGGTATTAACAATTGCCCTAAATGTAATAGTGATGATTTAGATTACAAACATAATGGGATAGAGTGTAATAATTGTAATCATTTTAAAGAAGTTAAAGTTCCTTATCCTGCTCAGGGTGGAGTTGTTGCTTCTAGAAAATTAGAGAGTGTATTAAAGGAAATGTTTGGTACTAGATTAGGTAGGAAAAGGAAGAAAGAGAAACCTACTAAAAATCAGTTAAAAAGTTTACCATTTAAAATAGGTAGATTTAACACAGGGGAGTACACTCCTACTGGAATGAAATTTCTTAAAAATAGATATCAAGAGTTGATTAATCAAGATGATCAAGATTTAATTGGTGCTGATAATTTTTTATGTCATATAATGGCTGAACAGGAATTGATGTTACAAAAAATATATAGAAGGCAAGCATTAGAAATAGGCAAAGCCAAAAGTAATACTCTTGATAAACAAAGAGAATTTAAAGTTTATAATGATATAATTGATAATCTTGAGTATAGCAAAAAAAGTAGAAAAGTTGATAAAGAAGAAAATGCATTAGATGAAATAGTAGGTAATTTAGATAATGATGTTGGCGATATTGGTCAATTGATAAGTAAATATGAAAAAGAAAAGGAAGAAGATAAAAAAGTTTTAGAAGAATCTAAACAAAAAAGAAGAGAAGCGGGCAACCCGTATTAGGATGTGGGCAACATGGGCAAGTATGATAAATTAAAACAATTAATGGAAGTAAGTAGATATAAACCTGTAATTGGTGCTGAAAAGTTGTTAGGTATTGATCTCCCTGATTATCAAAGGGATATGCTTAATCGAATATGGAATAATAAGCGAGTTGTATTATTATGTAGTAGGCGTACAGGAAAAACTTTTGTGAGTGCTGTAGCATTATCTCTTAAAGCAATATTATATCCTCAAATGAGAATAGGTATAGTTGCTCCTGTATTTAGACAAGCCCAAACTGTATTTTATGAGGTAGAAAACATATATGATAATTCATATTTTTTTAGATTGCAATGTAAGTCTGAACCCAAACATAGGACATCAGGATGGAGGTTACCATTCCTTAATTCAAGTCTAATAACTGCTGTCCCTCTTTCTGACAATATCAGAAGTAAGGGTTATAATATTGCGATGATTGATGAGTATAGTTTTGGGGATGATATGGAAAATAAAGTTAAACGCATTATTAGACCTATGCTTTTTACTAAAAGAAGTGCTAAAGTTAATGATACACATTCAACTGATATAGGCAATCAAATTATACAAGCCTCGACAGCAACTTTTAAATGGAATGATTTCTATGATTTAGTACAAACTTATGAAGAAAAAATCAAAAAAGGTAAAGACAATTATGATATTATTTCCTATGATTATAGGGATGGATTAAGAAGTGGCATATTCGAGGAAGAAACCGTATTGGAAGATTATGAAAATGCTGATAGCCTTACTAGACAAATGGAGTTTTTAAATGTGTTCCCTGATGAGAGTGGTGGATTTATAACTTATAAACTTCTTAATGATAAGGCTTTTGATACAGATGAAGTTTATGATGAAGATAGTGATAAGTATGAAGCACCTGAGACTCAAGTAGAGTTAGAGCAAACTGATTTTGATAAAAATGGTTATCCTGAAAATCAATTTGTGTTATCTTTAGATGATGCTGATCAAGGTACAGATAACTTCGCTGCTGCTGTATTGAAATTGGATGGTAATGTTAAAAGATTAGTTAGACTAGAAGTGCTTGGTGAAAAAGATACAATAATCAAAGATAAGATAGAACTCATTAGAAAATTATTGAAAAAATATAATATAGTCTTAATAGTAGCTGACCAAAGACATAAATCAATTAAAGATGGTTTGGCTGAGCCTTATACTTATCCTGATGGTAGTACAGGGCAAATTATAGCTGATATGGATGATGAAGATCAATTGGCTAGACTAAGAAGAGATTATGGTACTGATGTGAATATGAGAGAAATATTAAAAATACATTCATTTACTAGTAAAACTAATGAAGAAAGAGCTAGACATTTCTTGACTGAAATAGAAAAAGGCAGATTTAAGATTCCTGTTGATCCTAAAGGTGGATATGAAAGTAAAAAGGAAGAAGATATTTATAACGAAATAAAAGAAGCTGTAGTTGAAATAGTATCTATTAAACCACAAGCAGGAGGAAGATATACACGTTATCAACCTGAAGGCAGTGGCAAAAAAGATAGATGGACTGTTTGCGAATTAGGATGTTATATGGCTGATCAATATTTAAGAGATGATAATAGTAATGATGAATTTGTTGTTTGTGTTTAGGGGAGGTGAGCAAGATAAAACAAAGTAGTTTATTTGGTGAAGAAGAATACGATATTGCACCATCTAATAGACTTGATCATGATTTTGATTATAAGCCTAGTTTACTTGATAGAGTTAGACCTGTTGATAGAAAACAAAAGATTAAAAAAGCTATTGATTATTTTTGGGGTAATGGTTTGCTCTATAGAATAATAAAAAGTAAAGTTGATTTAACTGTTAGTGGATTTAAAGTTATACATAATGATGATAAATTGAATAGAAAATATCAAGAATTAAATAAAAAAATGAATATAGAAACTTTTGTTAAAAGATTGCTCTTTCAATACTTTACAATTGGAGAGTATTATCCTTATGATTATTGGCGTGGTAATAAGCCAATGTTTCTTACATTGCTTAATCCTGAATTAGTTAAAACTGAAACAGCTTTAGGTAAAGATTTTATATATATGAGACCATCTAATTCTATTAGAAGAATAATGAATAGGGATGATCAATCTACTAAAGAATTAAAAAAAATAATGCCTACTAAGTTATATAAGGAATGGAAGAAAGGGAAAGAAGCATATCTTGAAGATGCTAAACGTTATTCTAATTTGAGACAATATCATGAACAAAATGCTCATTTGCCTGTAGAACCTATTTTCAATGAATTGCAAACAATGGAGACATTGCAAGAAGCTGATTATGCTACTGCTAGAAAGCTAAGGCAGTTGATTTTACATGTTAAAGTGGGTAATAAAAACTTTAATAATGGTGCTCCTGTAAATCAAGGGATACTTGATGATGTAAAAGATTACTTTGATGATAAACAATTATCAAGAAGTATGGAGATGTTTACACAATATTTTGTAGACGCTGAGTATATATATCCTGATATAGAAATATTTAGTAGTGAGAAATATAGTGGTGTTAAAGAAAGTATAGTCGATTGGAGTAATATGGGTTTTTTATTGGATGGGAGTAGTTCATATAGTGAATCAGGGCATAAAATTAAAACGTTAAAAGATTCTTTAATAGAAGCTAGAACAATGGTCAAGAAAACTTTGAATGAATTTTATGAAGAATATGCTCGTAGAAATAATTTAACTTATTTTAAAGAATATAAAACACCCCAAATTATGTTTAATAAAGACCCATTGATGGATCCTGAACTTCGTTGGAAAATAGATAGTTTCTTATATCAAGCGGGATTATTATCAATTGAATCATTAATGAAAAAATATGATTATAATAGTAAAAAACAAATAGAAAAGAAAATTGAAGAGCAAGAATATGAAGGAAAATTATACCCCTTGTTTGAATCTAACCAAAATCTCGTTGGTGAAATATATAAGGAAAAAGGTATTATATCTGATGAAAATCAATCTAGTAATAATCAATCACAACAAGGAGGTGAGTAATAATATATGCCTGATAGTTGGGAAATAAAAAATAAAGATAATAATATTGCTGAAATTTTAATTTATGGTGAGATAGTAGGCAATTCTAGAGAATGGGATGAAGATTCATGGAGTGCTAAAGAGCTTAATGAAGAATTAAATAATTTAGGTGATATTGATGAATTACATATCAGAATTAATAGTGGCGGAGGGAACGCTGTAGAAGGGATATCTATTTATAATAGTTTAAAAAAATATGATGAAGAAAATGATGTATTTATAAAATCAATTATTGAGGGTTTAGCAGCAAGTATTAGTTCTGTTATCCCGCTTGCTTCATCTGAAATAATAATGGCTAAAAATAGCTTATATATGATACATATGCCTTATGCTATGGCTATGGGAACTGCTGATGATATGAGGAAGAGAGCTGAAGTATTAGATTCAGTTACAGAAATTATAATCAATACTTATGAAGATAAAACAGGATTAGATAGAGAAGAAATAAAAGAAATGATGTCAGAAGAAACATGGTTAGAAAGTGATCGTGCTTTGAAGTTAAATTTTATAGATAAAGTAGAAAATTATGGTATGTCTGCTTCCGTTGGTAATGATGCACTTATAATGAATAATATTGAATTTGATTTAGATAATTTTAATAATATTCCTGACAATATCAAGAATATTAAGAATATTAAGAATAAAAAGAAAAATAAAAAAAGAAAGGATGATAATGATATGCCTTTTAAAGCATTTGAAACTGAAGAAGAATTTGATGAGTTTAAAAATAGTTTGAAAGATGAAACGTTAAAGGGTTATTTGAAAGCAGAGGATGTCTTAGATAAGTTTGTTGAGGTTGATCTTGAAGGTGACAACTTAGAAGATATAGTTGATAAAGTGAAAGAAGTTAAAAATGAAGCTGATGAAGCTAATGAAGAATTAACTCAAATTAAAAAAGATGTTGCTTTTAATAATCGCAAAGAAAAGTTAGGAAAAGTTGGAGTAGAAGTAGTTGATGAAGATAAAGAAGAAATACTTAATATGTCTAAAAAGCAATTTAAAATGTTAGTTAACTCTAATAAAGAAAAAATGGAAGATAAAGTAGATGATGATGACGATGATGGGAAAGATTTTATGAATTTTAATTTAGATGATGATGACGATAATACAGATGTAGCTAATTCAATTTTAAATTAAATTAAAAAAAGGAGGAATGAATTTAAATGAAAAGAGCTTATACTAGTTTTTCTTTAGGTTTCGCTGATAAAGGATTTAATGGTTCAGAAGTTGGTATAGATGTAGTTGCTATTTATAAGTCAAAAGAAAATTGGACTGCTGATTTGGATGGGGAAAAAGAGGTAGGTACTCCTATTCAAATGGATTTAAGTAATGATAGGGAAATAAAAGTTTGCCCTGATGGCCAATTACCTGATGGTTATTTGCAGCTCCCTGTAAAAGAGCCTTATCCTAATGAAAAGGATTTTTATATCCAAAATAGGGATAGGAAGTTTATTGTAGCAGGAAACCCCGCACCATTTGTTAGAAATAGATTGGGTGGTGTATTAGATACTAAATTATTGGTAGATGGTTATAGTCCTAATGTTAGTGATGAGATTTATGTTAAAGATGGTAAGTTTAGTAATGTTGATCCACTTGATGGCGAAGGTGTATCTATAGGTACTGTTATTGAAGTTAAGCCTTTGCATGGAGAAACTTTTGCTGTAATAGCACTTAATGGTGGGACAACTGATAAAGACTATATTTTAAATGAAAAAATAAAGAAAATTAATATTACTGCTCCTTCTGATGGGACAGAGCAAGATACAGGATTTACTATTCCCGTAAATGCAATAGTGAAAGATATTAAACTTAAAGTTAATACATCTGAAAGTACAGGAACAACTAAAACAATTAATATTGGTACTACTGCTGCTACTGATGGTTATTTAACTAGTGTAGATGTATCTACTAGTGGTTTAGTAAAAGGGACATTAGATAATGCAGGACAAACATTGGGTGATTTGTTAACTGTAGTTTCTGATGCTACTAATGGTGTTAAAGTAAAAGAAGATGATGTATCTAGTGGTGGAAATAATTTGACATTTACAGTAGGATCATCAGATTTCGCTGAATTAGATGCTGATATTTATGTATATTACTATGATTTAAATTAATTGAAAATTAAAAATATAAGGAGGAATAATTAATGAAGTTTAATTCTGATTTCAAATCAAGTGTTAATGATGATTTTTTTAATAAAATAAATGAACTCAAGGAAAGCAAGAACCAAACTAATGTATCTGTAAAAGATCAAGCTAAGTTTCTTAAAAAAGTAGCTAATGGTGATCCTAAAGCTAGAAAAATAATGTCTAAGGCTTTAGTTGATAATGTAACTTTATCTATCCCTGCTCAAACAATGTTTGGTCAGTTTTTTGAAATGGGCAATTTTACTCCCGATAGGAGAACTTGGTATTACTCAATAGAAGAAAATGATGTTGATATAGATGATGATTTAGAAGTATATAGAATTCATAGAAATGGTAATTCTCCTAGAACCGAATTAATTACTGATGAAACTTATGTACAAATTCAACCATATCAAATAACTTCTGAAGAATATTACATGGATAAGTTTGCTTTAGAATTAGGTATTATTGATGAGCCTAAAAGGTTACAAAGAAAAGCTAGTGAAAATATTACTTGGAAGTTAGAAAGAGATACTCAAAATATTTTGACCAATGGTTTATATAGTGATATTGATAATATTACAGGGATTAATATAAGTAATAAAATTTCTAATTATCCCAAAACCAATGATATTGATTTAAGTGAATATGATGGTGTAAGTTTAAATACTTTCAAGGATATAGCTATTTATGCTAAAAGATTAGGTAAAGAAATTGAAGCTGTATATGCTCCTGTTAGTGTAGAAACTGATATGTGGGATTGGTTAGATGTACCTGAACAATATGCAGATCAAGGTGGAACCCCACCTAATGAATTAATTCCTACTCAGTTAAGAGAAAAATTAGTGACTGAGGGAGTACCTGGACAAATGTTTGGTAGAAACTTCAATATTCAATCTATTAATACTCTAAATGATGACCCTGTTGAAGATGATATTTACATGTGGGTTAAGTTTAGTGGTGGTTCAGGACACCTTAAATATCTTCAAGGTGGAAATTTCTCTGATGAATATAGCCATGAAGATGCTAACAGAATTTATTATAACTTGAAGAAAACTCTTATGTTGTTCCAAACTCCTAAGCAACGTGTAAATTATGCTAGAATCAAAATTAAGAATAAACAGTAAATAAATAATATATAAGAGGGGGTATCCCCTCTTTGATTTAATAGGGAAGGAGAGGTTTTTAATTGCTTATTAAAGTGTTAGAGACTAATTTAGTTTTAGGCAATAAATATTGTTGCGAAGATTTTACAGAGAAAATTAATGATAAATATGAGGAAGATGTTAAGGGAAAAGTTGAAGAAGGCCATAAAATATTAATAAGAGAAAATGAAGAATGGATTGATGGAGAAGAATATTTTTTCGAAAGTGAAGAAGAAATTGATATACCTTTTGAAGAATTATTTGATGGGCATTACAAAAAAAGAATTGAAAATATAAAAGAATTTTCTGATGATGTTAATGTGATTAGTGAAATTTTAGATTATGCTAAAGAAAATGATCAGCCTGATAGTGTATTAAGTGATATTGAAGAATATATAGAGAAATTAGAATAGGGAGGTGTAATAGTTGACCTCCATTACTAATGAGATTGTTCCTAAATTAAGACGAGCTATTGGTGATACTGATAGTGATAATTATAGTTATCAAGATATTATATTAGCTGAGTATATTGAAGATGCTGTTGATAAATTATTGTTGCAATGGAGTCATGAGTATATAGTCGATAGGGGTAACCATGAGATAGAACCTATTGTACTTAAACATCATCAACTTTTATTCGTAATGCAAGCTAAGTTAGATATGTTAGAAAGACAAAATAATATTAGTTTTAAAACAGGAACATTATCAGTTACTAGAAAAGATGATGCTAAACGTAGGTTATCTAATAAGTTGGATGAGATACTTAATACAGTAATTGCTCAAAATGCTATGATCTCAGGAATAAGTGAATTTGATAGTTTTTCTGAAAGACTTGAAAATTGGTTGTATGTAGAAACATTAGTTTAGGGAAGGTGAGGTAAATGGAAATTAAAAAAGTGAAGTTGAAATATGAAGATGAAGTTATGGCAAAATTGTTAGATATGAATAATAAACAATTAGCAATGTTGATATTTAATTATCATGCTGAAATGAAAAATGTTAAAAATAGAATGAAAAAGGCACTTGATTTATTAGATAAAGTTTCAGAAAATTCTTATAATTCAGAAGAATATAAAAAAGAAATGAGAAATGAAATTTTAAATATCTATAATGATTTGCCTAGAAAGTCTTTAGGTTTTATTGATAAATTAAATGAAAAAATATAAGGAGTGATAACGAATGGTAGATGCTTTTCATGATGTATATGATAGTTCGGAAATAGAAATATTTGTAGCCACAGAATATGATTCGGGAAGTAGTTCTTGGAATTATCAAAGGGTTTCTTATAGAAGGGATTTTAGTCCTGATAACCCTGATAATAAAAGACCTGTACATGATAAATTGTCTAAAAAAGGTGACAAATTAACTAGAGTAGAAAAATCAGTATCTGTTAGTCAAGAATTTAGAGGCTATACAGATGGGTTGATCCAATATGAGAATATGGAAGGTTTACTAGTTAAAGCGGAGATTGTTCCCAATGCAGGAACTGCACCTACAGAAAATGCAATTTATTATACTAATTGGAGTACTAGTAGTTTAGAATTGCCTAGTATTAGTGATGAAGGTGAATTTAATTCTACTCTTGGTGGTAGTTTTGATCAAAGATTAAAAGTAGAACCTGATGGAAGCGAAGAATGGGCAACTACTGTTTAATAAAGGGGTGAAATGATGGCAGAAATATTAAAAGATGATATAGATTATGATGGTTATTCAATGTCTTTAGTAGCTGCTAGTGCTGAAGATACTTTCAAAAATAATTTTAAAAATTTAGTATTAATATTCAAGAATACTGACGCTTCTTCTCATGATGTAACATTGGTCGCTCAAAATCCATGTAATCAAGATGTATTACATGACAAAATAATAACTGTCGGTGCTAGTAGTACAGTTATAGTATCTGATATAGACAATAGTATTTTTAATGATGATAATGGGATGGTTCATATGACATATGATGGTAACGAGGGAATGTTTGAGGTAGGGGTAGCAAGAGTTCATTCAGATTAAGGCATGGTATAAGACGTAGTAGTGACTGCCATGTCATTATTACGTCTTTTTTTATTATAAAAGGTGGTAGATATAAATGGGTGCTGAAGTATTTAATAGTTTTGATGTAGATATAGAGATAACTAAACTAATAACTAAAACTGAAAGTTATACTTCTGACTTTATAATAGATAATAAAGGTAATCGCAGAGTATATCCTATATTAGAAATAACAACTGCTGATACATTAACGCTTAATATTATAACAAATAATAATCAAACTATTACATTTAATAGTATTAGCTTAACTTCATCAGATACATTAATATTAAATTTCAAAGAACAAGTTTATGAAAAAAATGGTTCTAATATCATAGATAATATAACTGATATTGATTTAATTTATTTAGAAGCTAATATTGAAAATAATTTTAGTTTTGATTATAGTGGGAATTTAAATGTTGATGTCACTTATGATACTTATAGTATTAGTAGTAGAGAAAAATATGTAGAAAATTTTAAGATTAATAGAAGTGATAGTTATAACAAAAAGAAACCATTCAATAGTAATAAAAAGATTGAACAAAAGAGAGTATCTACTGATTATACACTTACTATGGGCAAAATGCCTATAAATTGGGATTCATATGATGATATAGAAAATGAAGAAGAATTTAGAATAACTTATTATGAGTATAATGATTATACTTATGAAGAAGAAAAGAGATATTTAGTTGGTGTTAAATTTAATAGTTGGGATAGAGGTTTTGATCAACAAGGCGATTTTATTATGACTAATGTAAGTGGTGAAGCTTTGGATATTTTAAAACATTAAATTTTCAGAAAATTATTAATATTACAAAAAAGGAGAGGATTGAATAATGACTAAGGAAAAGGTAGTTAATATGTGGGATGAAATGGAGAATGAGAAGGAAAATTTAGGTGATGAATTACCTATTAAAATGAATGATAAGGTATTTGATATTGGTATTAAGTTTATTGATTTAGATGAAGTGCAAGATATTAATGAAGAATATGAGGAAAAGATGCCACCTAAGCCTGTAATTAAATTAGAAAATGGTCAAGAAATAAGAGTACCTAATGATGATGAAAGATATGAGGCTTTTAATGATCATCCTAAAGCCCAAGAATATGAGAAAGAAATTAAGCCTATCGAAAAAGAAAGAATATATAGATTAGCTTATGAATTTATTGAAGATGAGATTAAACCATCTGATGATGTTGAAGAAGGTATTAACAGACTTATAAAAGCTATGAGATATAGTGATGCTATTAAGATAGTTAATAAAGGTATGGAATTACTTAATTTTCAAGATCAGTTGGATGAAGCAGAAAAAAACTCCTAAGTCCTGACAATACGTCAGGATATATAGATGGAGGGATTTCATTAAAATATGTAACTTTAGATACACAGGAAAAATTCAGTATTCTTCCATCTGAATGGGAACAAATGTCTAAGCAAGAAAAGATGAATCGTATAGCTAAGAGAAATTTGGATGTTAAACAAGAGAAGAAGGAAAGAAAAGAAATGAAATCTGATGATTAAGGGATAGGCTTGTTGCTTATCCCTACCTTTTTATAGAGAAGGTGATATAAATGTTTAATGAGTTACAATTAAGTGATATAGAAGAAAAACAGATTAAAAATGATGTAGCTCAGTTAACTAGACAAGAAAAACTAGAAATAGATTATTATATACAAAATGAATTTAATGTTGGTGGAGATAGTAGTGGTAGTTGGCAAGGTTATCAATGGTATGATTGTTCTTTTGAAAAAATATCAGATTATAATATTAAAAAATATCCTTATGGTAATTTATTTGTTGGCGATATAGTTATTAATCTTCCTTATGATACTTTATTAGAAAAAGAAGCCGATGATTATAGATTTAAATATGATAATAAAGTTTATCATGCTAAAGGTGATTTATTGGAACAAAGATTCTTTTGTGTATTGGTGGGTGAATTATAATGCTTGAAATAGATACTACTGAGTTGGATAGATATGCTAAATATTTAAAAAAACAAGCTAATAAATTACAAAGATATAAACAAGAATATTATGCTTATTTAATGACAAGCCCTAAAATTAAATTAAAGGGTGGGCTATTAAGAACAATAGATGCTATGGTATATATGGATGGTAAAGAAAATGATTGGTATAAGCGTACAGGAAGATTAGGAAGTTCTGAAGCAGTAAATGTTGATATTGTAAATGATAAATTAGTTTTATATATGGATGATGAATGGTTACATAAAAATATGAATTCACCATCTGATAAAACAGGTAATGACCCAACTGCTCATGATCCTAGTGCTGATGTTAGTTATTCAGAGAGAGTTGAAGAAGGATATACTTATGATAATGATGGAAAGATTCACCCTGAAACTATAGAACCTAGACCATTCATGAAAACTTATTTTGATGAAATAGTTGAAAAAATAAAAAATGGTCAAGCATCACCCTATCAATTAATTAGACCTATAATTGAGGGGTGGAAATAATGGAAAATAAAGTTGATTCTACCTTATTTAAAAATAGTTGTTATGATATATTAAAAGAGTTTTTAACTACTCAATATGATACTGATGATCCATTATATGATATATATGTCACTCAAAGTTATGATGGTACTCAAGAGGCTTTCCAATGGATGGATGAAGGTGAGATAGAAAAGAAATCTGTTATTCATATTAGTCTGATCGAGCCTAATATGGGTACTAAAACTTATACTGATGGTGATATAAAGATACAAAGACATTATATGTATTATGCTTTATATTGTGTAATTGATGAAAATATTGAACCTAGTAGAAAAAGGAAATTTGTATTAAATGATTTATCTGATAAATTAAAAGCTAAGTTTGATAGATATAGCTATTTATTAGATGAGTTTATGAAAATAAGTATAAATATAAATGATAAACCTTTAGGTTCTAATGATAGTGGATTATATGCTATGCAACAAACTTTGGAATTTAAAGTAGATAAAAGATTGTAGGGAAGGAGGGGTAATGACATAATAAGGAGTGAGTAAATATGGCTAGTGAAACTCACAATGTAGGCATTGGTTTTGATGCTGATATAACAAGAGTAAATAAAAAAATAAATGATTTGGCTGATAATATACAAACTTTATCTGCTAAATTAAATAAGGTTGGCAAGAATACTAATTCTATAAATAAGACTACCCAATCTTTAGATAAACAAAGTAAACAATCAAAAAAGACTTCTAAACAAATAGAAAATTTGAGCAATAAGCAAGATAAATTAAATAAAAGTGCTAAAAAGAATACCAAAAACATTGATAAAACTAATAAGAAAATAAAAGATAATGCTGACGCTACCGATAAAGCTAAAAATTCAAATGATAATTTTCTTTCATCACAAGTTAAAAGTATGGGTACGGCTTTACGTTCAATCTCAGTATGGGGTTTAGCAACAGGGGCCATCTATGGATTTAAAAGACAATTGCAAGAAATGCATACTGTTATGAAAGATGTAAATACTGAAATGATTGCTTTAAGAAGGGTAATGAATGAGGCTACAACTGATTTTAATAAGATACAGAAGTCAGCAGCTAAATTAGGTGTTCGATATGCTTCTAGTATAGATGAAGTTGTTAAAAGTATGGTGCAATGGGCTAGACAAGGTAAGAATCAAATACAAACATTAGAACTTACCGAAGCTGCTTTACTTGCAACAAATGTAGCACAAATGGAAGCCCAAGAAAGTGTAGATCTACTCACTGCAGCAGTATTACAGTTTGATATGCAAGCTAATGAAGCTGTTGAAGTTGTTGATAGATTAAATGAAACAGCTAATAATTATGCTACAACTGCTTCTAATCTTGCTATGAGTATTAGAGAATCAGGGGCAGCCTCTAAAAATGCAGGAATAAGTATAGATGAATTAATTGGTATTACAACATCTCTATCTGCTGCAACTGCTAAAAGTGGTAATCGTATAGGTAGAGCATTAAGAACAGTTTTCTCAAGAATGATGGGAGATGCTCGAAATGGTGGTGAAGCATTAGGAAAAGTAGAAACAGCACTTAATAGTGTTGGTATTTCTGTAAGAAAAACAGAAGATGAATATAGAAGTATGACTGATGTATTAACTGATTTAGCAGTTGGATGGGAAGATTTAGATGAAGTAATGCAAGCAAATATAGCTAGAACAATGGGTGGTAGAAGAAGATATTCTGATGTTATATCTTTAATAGAAAATTGGGATATGGCTTTAGATGCTACTGAAACTTCTATGAATTCATTAAATTCAGCTATGAAAGAAAATGAAAAGTATATGGAAAGTATGGAAGCACAATGGCAACAAGTAAGAACACAGTTTGAAAAATTATCACTTACTGTAGGCAGATTTGGTGGAAAAAGTTTATCTATAAAATTAGCTAATGGGTTAGAAAAAGTATTAGTTAAAATAGAAAACTTTGTAGTAGGTATAAATAAAGTAATTAAAGATATAAAAAAACTTCATAAAACCTCTGTTGTATTTAGACAAAGTGCTTATATTTTGGCAGGGTTATTAACAGCTACCCTATTACCTGCATTAGAAAAAACTTTTGCCATCATGGCTGCACATCCTGTAATAACTATTGCTACTTTAGGTGTAGCTGCTATAACAACTGCTATTCAAAAATATGGAGAATTGCAACAAAAATTAGAAGAAGCCAAAGATGTACAAGAGGATCTTAATGATGCAGCGGAACGTGGGAATGAATTATCTATAGAACGTTTAGAAAATACACAATCCATTATAGATAATTATGAAGATTTAATTGATAAATATAAAGAAGCACAAACCGAAATACAAAAGAGCGATAGTGCTATGGTTGAAATATTCAAAGTTATTTCTAGAGGCGAAGGTGTATTAGAGGGTCCTATTAATTTATTGTTTAAGATGTTTCCTGAAAAAGCTATTGATAGAATAATAGAAAGTGAAAAAGCATTAGATGATTTAAAAATAGTTTTTTCCGATCTTTGGGAAGGAACGTCTGATATAGATTCTAGAGAGGATAGAATTGAATCGTTTTTTAATTCAATAGCTAAAAAACTTAGAAATGTAGAAGATGAAATAAAAAATAGTGTTAGTTGGATAGAAAAATATACCCAAAGAGAATATGATCAAGTTAAACAAGGTGTAAGAACTAATAAAATGTTACAAGAAAAAGTTGATAGATATTTTAAATTATCTCAAGCTAGCAAAGATAGTGTTGAGAAACAAGCTGAATTATTCAAAATAGAACAAGAGTTAAAGAAAGAATTTCCTAAATTATCAGCAGCGGGAAGTAATTTTAATAAAGTGCTTAAAAAAATAATTGATGATTCCATGGCTAAATTTGGTGAAAAAGGAACTAAAATTAAAGAAACGGTTAATAGCTTTAAAGAAGCAATAAATGATTTAAGTGAATCAGAAGATTATTTATCTAATAGGCAAAAAGAAGTTTCTCAGCAAATGGGAGAAATAAAAGAAAAATTAGAAAATACTGATTCTGATAAATTAGAAAAAAAATTAAAAAAACTTAGAGTAGAATTTATTAACCTTTCAGACCAATTGATTACAACTAAAAAATTAAAAGGCAATTTAAAAGATAAAATAGAAGAATTAGAGAATAGTTATAAGAATTTTGATGTTAAAAAATTCTTATCTAATTTTGCAAAAGCCACTAATATATTAGAAGATTTTAGGGATAAAGTGGCTGAAATTGAAGCTAAAATCCAAGATTTAAAATTAGAATTAAATTCTGATTTAGGATTTGCTAAATGGAAGGCTGATTTGCAAGGTTTAACCGATCCTGAAGCAATGGGTTTATCTATAGAACAATATAAAAAAGCACGTTCTGAAATATTAAAGTTAGGTGATGAATTATTTCATTTAAAGGATGTAGGAAATAAGAAAGAAGTTAAGTTAAAAATAAAAAGAGTAATAAGCACAATGCAATCTACAGAAGGCATGGAAGAAATAAGCAACGTTAGTGTTGATGATATTATTAATAATTGGGATGAAGAAAAATACAAAAGTTGGATAGATGGACTATTATTAACATTAGAAGAAAAATTTATTAATTTAGATAAAACAATAGATACAAAGACTATTCAAAAGAAAGTTGCAGAACTTTTAGAGATACCCAAAGATAAAATCAATCAATTACCTGATAAAGAATTAGAAGAATATATAAAAAACATTCAGGAAATTGAGGATAATTTAGATAAAGTAAAAATTAATAATTTAACTGAGTTTGGGAGTATTTCATTTGATATAGAGCAAGAGGGACAATTGAGAAAAACAGAAGAAGATTTAAAAAGTATATATGACGATTTATCTTCTATTGTTAAAGTACCAATGGATGAACAACCTATACTAAATGGTACTGCTCAAGAAAATGTTCAAGAATTAGAAGATAATATATCCAAGGTATTTGATAAAATATTAGATTTAGATGTAGGTTCAGGAAGTTTTGAAGATCAACTCAATAGTTTATCTGATAAAGATGGGGATTTAAAGAAAACTCTTCAAATATTAGCAAGATATAAAGACTTAATGGATGTAGGAGTTATATCAGAAAATGCATTTAATAAGATAGAAGGTTATAATGACTTAACTAAAAAGCAAAAAGAAGAATTAGATAAACTAATTGAAAGAACTAGAGAAGCTAAAATTGTATCAGAAGAATATCAAAAAGTTATTATGCAAAGTTCTACAAGATATCAAGAAGCTAGTAAACAAGCTAATGAATTTGATGATAATTTAACTAAATTATTAACAAAAGATTTATCTAAAATGGGCGAAGATGAGATATTACAATTAATGAAGGATATAAATTCACTTACAAAAGATAATAAAAATTTAATGGGTAGATGGGTAGATGAAGGAGAATTTAAGAAATTAATTAATTTTTATGAAATTGTAAGTGATAAATTAAAAGAAATAAGAAAATCACAACAACGTGGTGCTATGCATGCTAGTATGGTTGAGTATGAACAAAAAAGTGTAGAACAATTACAACAAACTATTGATAAAATATCTAATATGGATTTTGGTGGTATTAGTAAATCTAGTGGATTAATTGATCAATTGTTAGGATTAGATGGGACAACTGCTGAACAAAAAAAACAAATTAAAAAAATAATTGATAGTTTAAAGAGGAATATAGAAGGAACTAAAAGCACATGGATTGATACTGTTGGTGATGGTATAGCAGAAGCAATAAATAATTTTAATGAATTTGATACTTTTGCCAATAAGTTACAAAGTGTTTTACAAGCCACATTAAGCGGAATATTTGCAAATGAAGAACTAGTTAATGATTTAACATCATTATTAAACGAAGGATTTAGTATAGGAGATAATTTTGATTTTAGTGGTTTATCTGAAGGCACTACTAATGCTATTATATCAGGGTTATCTAGTGTCGCTAGTGGAGATAGTATAGCAACAGGAGCTTTGACTACTATTGGTTATATGATAGGTGATAAAGTTGGTGCTTCCATTGGTAATACTGTTGGTAAAATAGGGGAAGCTATATTTGGTGGTGAAGAAGGTGAAAGCCAAAGTGCTGTTGATAGTCTAAAAGACCAATTAGATGATGCTAAAGATTATCTTAAAGATTATAACTTAGATAATTTACTTCCTGATAGTGTTAAAACTAAAGATGATGCGGGATTTTTCCAAAAAATCTTTGGTGGTTCTGATATTGAAATATTAAATGAAGAAGAAATTAAAGAAAAAATAGAAAGTATAAAAGGTATTATTAGTGATATGTCAGGTGGAATACGAGATGCTTTAACAAATGCTTTTACTATGAATACTAGAGAGTTTGGCAGAGCAATTGAACAATCATTTGGCAAGGCTTTACAAAAAGCACTTATTGATTCTATCATGGATAAGGCATTTATTACAAATGCTATGGGAAAAGTAACAGAGGTTATTGCTAAGATAACTGATGATGGTAAATTGACTGATGAAGAAATTTCTGAATATAAAAAAGCTATTTCATCAGCTAAAGTAGCTATGCGTCAAGGAAAAGATATGGCTGATCAATTAAAAAATATAGATGGATTAAACTTTAATCAGGATAATACCGAAAATAATACTCAATCATTTCAAGCGGGTTCAAGTACTAATGTAACATATCATCAACAATTTATTGTAGAAACAGGGGCCATGTTGGGTGATGAACAAGATGCTGAAACATTTGCAGAATATATGAGTAGTTATATTCGGGAAGCCATTAATAGAGAACAAGGAAATTAAGGTGGTGGTATAATTGGATACGTTTATACAATTACATAAATATTTTTATGAACCTACTAGTTATGATATGGATAAAGTTGAAGTTGGTAATGATAAAGAATCTTTTAATGGTACATATTATATGCAGATAACAGGAGAATATTATACTTTCGATATGGAGTTTGAGAATTTATCTGCTAAAAGAATAGGTCAATTAGAATATATTAATAACATATGTAAGCCTGATAGTGGTTTATCAACCAAAGTTGATTATATAGATTTATATGGTGATCACTATCAGGTGATTATCCCATTAAATGGTTTTAAATATACACCAAGTAAAGGCAATAATAAATTATATAATGCTAATTTAAAGTTGAGAGGGACAAAGGTATAGGAAGGAGGGAATTAATTGAAGGACTTACCGCAAGATTTAATCCAAGCGTTTGAGAGGAATGTTAATAATGTTAAGTTTAAACAACTTATAAATTGGAATGATGATGGTGCTTTTAATGAAGACGAAATTATAGAAAATGAAATTTTAGGTGCTAGGATTTCTAAAAAATATGAAGGAGATTTTGGCGTTAATGTTATTGACAAATCTACTACCACAGTTGATAATTCTAATAATAATTTTTCTCCTAAAAACATGGGTGGTAAATGGAATGGCAACGTAGTTCCAACAAGACCTACAGAAATAAAAGCTGAAATAGATGATGATTCCCTATCACAAAAAGAAGTTAATTTATTTAGTGGATTAATTAATGAAATAATACCTAATTATAAAAATAGTAAAGCAACTATTAAAACAAAAGATATCATGCAAAGATTACAAAAAAAAGATTGTCCTAATAAATTTTATTATGATTGGACTATAGATGAAATAATAAAAGACTTTTTAACAATAGTAGGAATTAATTTTACAGAAGATACAATAGATGATGTAACTGTTAGAATTAATGCTAGTTTTGTAGGAATGAAAATGTGGGATGCTATCCAAAAAATGTCTAATGCAGTTTGGGCAAGGATATATATTGAAGAAGGTTTATTTTATTTTAAAACAAGGTTGTCTCCTGACTATGTAGGAGAAAACGAATCAGTTTATACGTTTGATGATAATGATTATTTTGATATTAAAGAAGAATATACTGATAAAGAAATATATAATGAAGTTTCTATTGATGTAAAGCCTTTAACTAAACAACCTAAACAAATAGTATGGACAGGAGCAGAAGAAGACCAAGAAATAGATGAAACATATACTGTTGCTGATATTGGGAAAGATATTGATAATGTAACAGTTAATGACAATCAATTACAATTATCTTCTGTTAATGAAGAAACTGAAGTAACTGAGGTAACTAAAAATTTACCAATAACTAGTTTATCGTTGGTTGATACCTCCACTAGAATAGTTTATCAATCTTCTAGTGGTATTCCAATAAATGATTGGAATAGTTGGATTTCACCTAATAATGATAAACAATTAGCTTTAAAGTTAGATAAAATTAATAATAAATTTTATATAAGTTTCAGGAATGGAGAAGATACTACTAGTTTAGTAGATTATCAAGTTGCCATTACTGTAAATAATACTACTATTAGTTCTTTTAATAATGGGGATGGCAAAGGGTCTTTTGCTAGTGGTACTGATGAAGAACCAATTTATGTATCAACTATAGATTTTAATAGTAATCAAGAAAACAATACAAGATCACAATATTCAGATAATAAAATTTGGTTAAATGGTTCTCATAGTGGAGATGATGATGGTGGTTCATTCACACTTGGCAAATTAGATGAAACAGTAAATTTGAAAATTGAAATTAGAAAGTATAATACAAACGTTAATTGGGATATAGTAGGTGGGGATACTCATATACAAACAAATCCTTTATTACCTTATAAATTTAATATCACTCCTGCTACTTCTGATAATAATGATGTAATTTTTAAAGGTGGTATTGATGTAGATAAAAATACAGGATTAATAACATTTCAGAATACAGATGATTATCCAATGCCAACAGGAGAAATAACACAATTAGAAGTAACTTACAATTATGATTTTAATAGATTAATTCCTCAAGGCAGAAGAAAAATTGTTATAAAGTTAGATAATCCTACAATTAATTTAGATTCCTTAAATATTAAAGCTGAAATTGATAATCCTGATATTACACCATATATAAAAGATACAGAAATTTTAAAATTATATAGCAGGTCAAACAATACTGATAGAGTAAAAGATACTAATTCATTTAATGTGAGCCAACCACATGAAGTTTCATGGTCAGCAGCTGTCAATTATGATGGTGGTTTTAAAGCATATAATGGGACATTTAATGCTACAAAAATAGGTAAATATAAAGTTGAAATTGCTGTTGATAAAGATAGACACTTAGGTTACTCAGCATTTGAATGGAAATTTGTAATAAAAGATCCCAACGGTTCTCCTGTTGTTACTAGATCAGGCAATGATGGTGTTTCGTATTGGTCTAATGGTATTGAAGGAAGAATGGCAGTAGCTTATAATAGATATGGTTTAGAAGAAGAAGACCCATCTGTGCCTGATAAATATATTAATTCTAATGTAGAAATAGAAGCTGATAAAAAAACGATATATCTTGATATTAAAAATAATTATGATGAAGAAGTTATATTAAAAGGATATGCAAATGATTATGATAAAACAGAAGACACAATGATATTGATGGGTGAACCTTTTAAAAGAACAGGAGGGCTTGAATGGGAAAAGTCTAATAAAGATAGTATAGAAGCCTATGGTTATAATGCATTGTCAACTATAAAAAATGATTTTTTTCCTGCTAATCAATCAGATGTAAGAAAATTAGGAAAATATCTATTAGATCAAAATTCTACACCTAAAACTGTACTTAAAATTAAGACTAAGCCTTTGCCACAATTAGAATTAAGAGATAAAGTTACAGTAGTTCAAAAAGATAGAGACATTGATAATGATTTTATTATAAAAGAAATTACTCATAATTTCAAGAATAATTTTTGGAGTATGGATTTAACTTTAGAACAAGCGAGAGTGAGTGATTGGGTTTATGAAGATGATGGTACTCCTATATTAAAAGGTGGAGGTAAAGAAGAAAATAAAACTGTTAAACCTGATCCTGTAAGTAATATATCTTCTACTTTAATTTCTTCTTCTATAACAGGTAATAATAAAGTTAAAATAATTTGGGACGAAAATAATAGTACTAATATTAAAGAGTATAATATTTATAGAAAAAAAAATGATATATCAACATATAATTTTATTGGTAGTGTCAAAAGTGGTAATGATAGTTATATTGATTCTACCGCTCCTTATAATAAAGAATATGACTATACAGTTAGGGCAACCAATAAATATGAAAATGAATCAAATTTTGGCGAAAAAACAACAATTTTAATTAATGATAATATTG
>Ga0306869_1000277_pt1 | contig 27177 bp, 33 predicted proteins | sample AntRauTorckE6833_FD_190421 | JGI IMG/M metagenome (GOLD analysis project Ga0306869, IMG submission 190421) | Saline lake microbial communities from Rauer Islands, Antarctica - Metagenome Torckler E6 #833 (v2) (version 2) | ecosystem: Environmental > Aquatic > Non-marine Saline and Alkaline >... | reverse complement strand
TTGGAACTGTGTGCGTTCCGTATTGTCCTCCCTGCAGGAATCGAACCTACATTTAGAGATTAGAAGTCTCTTGTTCTATCCATTGAACTAAGGGAGGATAGATATCAAACAAAATAGCAATGAAACAGGCTCCAGTCAACTTAGTTTTCAGTATTCTGCACTTCATCCAAAACTTCTTGGTAATACTTAATATTAATATCATCAATCTCTTCTAGTTCAACTTCATTTGAAAAGTCCTTTTCTATAAAACTATCTATTTCAAATTTTATAAAAAAAGCATAAGAAATGACGAAAATTATCATCAATAAAAATAGACCAATCAAAACCTTCCAATCAAAATGAGCTGTATATCCAAAAACAGTTAATCTATATTTTTTAGAGTAAACCATTCTGTCTAATTTATTTTTTTGTTTTTTAATACCAAACATATTAATTTGCTTTTATTTCTAATATGAAATTAACTGACCACCCCTGATTAGACTTGGATAATCTAATAGCATTAATTTTTTTTAGATATTGTAATTTTTCTATACTTTCAACATAAGAATTAACGGATTCCCAGCTTCCACTAAAAGATAAGTTCATAGAAAGTGTCCCCAACTTATCTTCCTCTAATTCTTTAAAATCAACCTTACCTATTGTAACTTCAACACCAGAATTTACTGCCATTTTTTCTAGTGTGCTAATAAAATTAACTACCTCTCTTTCGCTTATCAAAACATCGTTAATTCTACTTTCGATAATTTCCAATTGTTGAATTTTTTCTTCAACATCACTAAAAATATTCTTTTTATTTTGTTCCACAATAATATCTTTTTTAGTCTTAGCTATTTTTTCTAGGTCATTATTTATAAGCGAAATTACGTAGAAATTACTAACGACAAGAATTATTGCGAGGGTGATAGAAAATATTAATTTTATTATTGTCTTATTGTTCATTTTTTTCAAAGTAATTATTTAAATCAACAGTCTTTAAATTAGCGGTAAAGGATATACTGGTACTTTTAGCGAAATTAGATAGTGGGATTTGAATATATTCAAAGAAACTATTTTCATCTATAGCAGTCTGATAGTTAACCAGAGTATCTCTCATATCGGCAAGACCTTGAATTTGAATTTCTGCATATACACCCTCTTCAGATTCTTTAATTGAAATATTTATTAAATTACTTTCAACACCAACAATATTATTTTCAATCTCTATGAGCCTATTAACAATATCTGTTTGATTAAATTGATATGTACCAAACTGGGAAATTTTTTGTTCAATTCTATTATTTATATCTAATAAATTATCAATCTGCTGATTATCGTTTGAACTTTTGACTTTATTTAGGTCACCTTCAACAACACCAACATCTATTTTCACAACACTGTAAAATGAAAAAAGAGTGGCACTAAGAATAAATAAAGAAATAGCTAAAAACGAAACTAGGACAATAACAAAACGCATAATATATTCCCTTCTGATCCAATATCTATCTTTTCTTTTTAATAAATTAAGCATGTTTTATTCCTTTAATTGCTAACCCTATTGATACAGCATACTTTAAAGAGTCTTTTTTCTCTATCTCAGGTATGTATTTATCTAGAGAAAAACAATTTTTCCAGACATCAGCAACTTCGACATCAATTTTTAATTTATCTTCTAAAAAATTAACTAGTTTTTGATCAGATGCGTATTCCCCTGCAACTATTACTGTCTCTATTTTTTTATGTTGCGTTAAATCCTTATTGTTTGTGAACCAATAAATTAAAACTTTATTCAGGGACTCACCAAGAGAGTGAGCATCGTCTGATTTAAAATCATTAACAATCTTCCCTATGTCAGTATCAATAATAGATGCGTATTGAACTGCTCCCCCTTCAACAACCCCAACATTAACTTGATCCTCCAAAAATCTAAGTATCATATATGCCTCCTTATCATCTTTCTCAATAACAGATCTAGAGAGAGAAATTGCTTCTGACTGAAAAGAAACAGGAAAAAGATCTGATAATTTAAGAATTTTTGTATATAAATCAATTACTGTTTTAGGAAAAACACTAACAACCACATCAACATCATCATTTACATCACGGTCCCTATTGATAACAAAATAATCAAAATTAACCTCATCAGCTTTTAAGGGAACATTTTCCTCTATTGAAAATCTTATTACTTGAGCCAAGTTACCTGCAGATTCCCTTGGAAATTTTGTTCTATAAATATATGTCTTAGTTTCAGGTAGAGATACAACAACATACTCCAAATCAAATTCGTTTTTCAATTTTTTAAGTTTTTGAATAACCTCTTTAAAGGCTGGGTTAGAAATATCAAAATTCTTCTCAAAACTAGCCAAGTTATTTTTGTTCTCTAATTTAACTTCCTTATAGAAATCAGGGATCAAACCATACTTACTTTTTTTAAGCTTCATTATTTTTATAGATCTAGGAGTAATGTCAATTGAAGCCAAATTAAAAGTTAGGAATTTAGGTGTTGGAAAGTAGCTATCAATTTTTTGTAATAAATCAGAACTCATATATATAAATTATACTATATATCTGTATTAAATAAATTTAATAACTAAGTAAGCGATAACCAGAATTCCAAACAAGAATGACAGTAAGTTAAAATATTTAAAAATTAAATCTGAATAGTGCTCTCCTATGTATCTGAAAATTATACCAACAATCAAAAAACGTAATCCCCTACCGATTACTGAAGCAACAACAAAAACTAAAAAATTTACACCAAATAGTCCTGCTGAAATCGTGAAGACTTTGTATGGTATTGGTGTAAAAGCTGACAAGAATATAGACCAGAAACCGTATTTAGTAAAAAATAATTCAACTGCAACCATTTCATCACTTAGTGAATAAAATTCAATTAATCTCGGACCGAACAAATCGAAAAACCAAAGACCTATTAAATAACCAAAGATACCGCCTAGAACAGAATAAGTAGAAACTATAATAGAAAGATTAAGCCACTTTTTAGGTTTAACCATTATATAAGAAGCTAGGAAAGGATCAGGCGGTATGGGAAAAAAAGAGCTTTCTGTAAAAGCGATGACTTTTAATGCGATCTGGCCAATTTTTTTGTCAGAATTTTCTATGAGCCAATTTTTTAAGGTTTCTCTGTGTTTAAACATTTTATGAAATATCAGTTCCTGATGGAATAATTGAATTAATTTCAAGTAGTGAGAAATTACTATTTTCTCTATCGATAGCTGCCATTATCATACCATCGCTTTCATACCCCATTATTTTTCTTGGTTCTAGATTAGTAACAAAAGGAACCTTCTTCCCGATTAATTCCTGTGGGTCTTCATAATATTCAGAAATTCCAGAAACGATCTGTCTTTCGTCTTCAGCAAATTTTACTTTTAATTTTAAAAGTCTGTCAGCTTCTTCAATCTTTTCTGCAGCAATAATTTCCCCAACTTTAATTTCAATCTTTTTAAAGTCATCGTAAGTTATTTTTGGATCTTTTTTTACTTCTTCATCAGATGCTTCTTCTAAATTTTCATTTTTTTTGTCTTCCATATCTATATATTTTATCACATTTAGTTATTAAGATTTTTTATTTGAATCAAGATAGCTTTGTAATATAATTGAGGCGGCAGAAGCATCAATCATTTCATTTTTACCTTGAATAAACTCTGCCTGATGCGAAGTCAGGACTTCGGGATGTAGGTCAACTTCTAGATTAAATTCTTTCTCTAGAACTTTTTTAAGATTTAAAATATCATCCATTATTAAATTATCTTCCATTTTATAATTCTTGGACTCCCCTATTATAATAGCTTCAACATTATTTTCTTTAATAAGTTTTCCAAAATTTTCTATAATTTTATTATTATTTTCAATTACAGAATGAGGAAAAGCCATTGTGCCGTCATCGTCAGTTAATGCAATTCCTATTCTTTTTGTTCCGTAGTCAATTCCTAGAATTTTCATATTTGAAGTTTAACAGAAATAATGAAAAACTCTATTTCATTATTTAATACTATACAAAATAAAAACAACCCTGTAAGGGCTGTCTGTCTGCGGGCCACGTGGGTTAAGTACCCATGGGTACAGGCCGTGTAAGGGTATTTTAGCACATTTTGGTTAATGAAAATTAGGAGTGTGGGTCGGGTCTCCAAATGCCAACAAATGCCATTTTTTGAAGATTCACAACATTGCAAATAAGACAAATGCGACACACCTAAAAAGGTTGGTTATTTTGTAAATGGGACAAGTGGGACACTATAACAGGTGTTTAGGGAGTGTCTCATTTACAGCAAAATCAGCTAGATCTGAATCATTTTCACGATAAGGTAATATTTTTTGAGTGATAAAGGTCTGGTAAGTTTATTTTATTATTCCAAGATTAATTAGAAGTGAGATTATTTTATAAGCATCGGAATTTTTACCAAACAAGGACTCAATTAAATTTAAAACCTCAACTTTAGATAAATCACCTTCTTTTTCTGAATTTTTATCCGTAATGGGCTTGTTATCTTCTGTACTTATTCTGTAGTAACCACTTTCATCATAATTACCATCTCTTGAAGCTATTATATTTCCATTATCATCCTCTGATACGGCAATAATTCTAAATTTTCCATATTGACCGACGATTTGTTCTAAATTCCAACAAACTGTCATGGCAAGATCACAAACTTTTTCGGCATTCCAACGCAAACTACCATCTTCGTCCCCATCTGTCTCAATCCACCCCAGATTACCATTTTCAGCTTTTATACCAATTTTCACAATATCTTCACCACCACCCCAACTTATTAAATTAGATTCTCCTTTATATAGAACACTTCCATCTGGTGTTTTAATTGATATGTTTTTGTGATTTTTAGAATTATCAGACACTATCTCTATTGCAGGAGAACTATCGCCAGCAGCCTTGCCACCAAATCTAAAGTAGTAGTAACCAGGTTCTAAATTAGAAGGCAAATTATTTTTTAAATCTTCCTGTCCTAGGTATGCAGTTCCAAGATCCAACACCTTTGTTCCAGTGGATACATTAGTAGGACCATTTCTTAGATAATCATTTGATGGTTTTCTGTCATATTTATACAGATGAACATCGGTCCATTCCGCTTTCACAATATTTTCCCATTTTAAAGTATACTGTTGTCCAGCTACAATCTCTTCTGGATTCTTTTGTCCCTCTTTTGGATTGATAAATCTTAGGTCTCCCCATTTTTTGAACATTTCGTCAAAACTTTCTTCGTTAGACTCTTCAACTTCGATAGTTACTATTTTTGTTAATTGAGAATCGTAATCATCTTTATATTTATTAGCACAATAAGAAGTTGTATTGTGATCTGAACAATATGCAGTTATTTCAATTTTATATCTACCATCTCTAGATACTGGGTCAAATGTCAAAAACCACTCATTGCCATTAAAATATCCATTTATTGAATCAAATGCTTGGCTACTATTACTTTTGTATATTCTGGCCTGAACATTGAATCCTTTATTTCTATCTAGAATCACACCACTTTTTTCCCAGGCCTTTAAACTTAACTCTATTTTTTCACCAGTATAATATGGGTCCTCTGTTTCAATATCAGTAATTCTATATTCGGTATCTTGTAATTCAACAATGTTCTCATTAGCAGGATTTATGATACCGAACTCATCACTATATTCAACATCTCCATTCTCAAAAGTAAGTTTAACCCTATAATTACCAGTATTATATGTTCCAACAAAACTAGGCAATTCATATTCAATTAATCCGCTATAATTTATCGGGTCACCATAAACTTTTGGTCCATAAATATAGGAACCGTAAGTATTACTTCCTGTAGATTGTATTTCAGCTGATTTTACTCCTGCCGCTTTATACGTGTCTGCATCACTTGGACGCCATTTTATTTCTATTTCATCACCTAGATAATATCTATCTGCTTTTTGAGGGCTAGATATATTTGCTGTGTTAGCTGAAACAAATGATGGGCTAATAAACAAAATTGATAAAACCAAAATTACATAATATTTTTTCATATACCACAATAGTAGCATGTAATCAAAAAAAACAAACCTGATTATTCCAACGTCGTCTGGTTTACTGATTAATTATTTGCCTAGTTGTTTTATCCAAAAAACCAGTCGGGTTGAGATTTTTATCTAACTGAAATTGTATTAAAGAATTCTTGGTACAATTTCTAAAATTTCCATTTAGAGGACATTCATTTAAGTTTTCATCAACGGGATAATGTCCATGATCATGCAAATAATCTTGTAAAGCTAAAACATTTAACCCTCGGTCTCCAAACAAAATATCTTTTTTCCACTCATAGTCAACAAAATTTCCAAAAGTTTTTTTATCTGAATTTTCATCATTCAAATAGTCCATAATTCCATAATGTGTTTGTTGGGCTAATTCTTTCAAAACAACATCTTTAATTTCTGGATCTGTAAATTGTGATTCATAAATATAGCCATATTCAACTAAGGCAACTACAGAGTCTGCCGTATTATAGGAACCAACAGCGATTAATTCTTGATCTTCTGTAATCATTCCTTCTTTTGGAAGGTCACTAATAGCAAAAACACCAGCTAGATGTCGAGAAACTTTCTCGGCAAATTCATAGCTTGCTTCTGCGTTCGAATATTGTTTTTCTGGAACATAGATAGAAAACCCGCTGTGTTTACCATATGCACCTGTCCTACCTGGATAATCATTAAAATGAATATGGATAGTGATATCAAATTTGTTATCATTAGCAAATTTATTAATACCATATAGAACATCGACAACCTCTGGTCTAGCAAAATTATGATGAACTACAATATTACTTTCGACTTTACCTTCTTGAATAAGATCATTCATTATTTTCTTTTTAGATAATTGAAAATCTTCAATGTCATCTTTTTCTTCTTCTAGATATTTTTGTAATTTTGAATTGTAACCAGTATCATCTCTAGATAATAAAATTTCAATACCTTTTTCTCTTTCTAAGATGTTTTTTAATTCTTTCGCTACTGCCAAATTTATTTCCGCCTCTGTCGTGTTATTGGCGTAAGCACCAAAGCTCTTATTATCGTGCCCGGGAACAATCAGGATTTTTACCTTTTCTTTTTTCTTTTTAGACAACGCATCATCATACTTATCTATAATATCTTCCGTGTAAATACTTTTTGAAAAGAAAACACTAGCTAAAAAATTAGTTGTATTTTCTTTAAAAACACCGACCGAAGAAAAGACTGTAAAAAATAATATAGAGAATAAAAATGTTACTAATATATATGGGTTAAATTTATAATTCATAATAAAAAATTAATTACTTTGAATTTTAACATTTTAAAGACATAAAAGAACCCTTAGTTACCAACTCAATATACTCGGGACGCTCTAGACTCATCAAGACGTTTGCGTCATTAATGTAGATATGAAAATAACAGCACCACAGGGCTTTGAAATAGCTCAGGAAGACATAAAAGTAACAAAGAGTAGGTATTGCCTATACGCACGTAAGTCTAGTGAATCTGAGGAACGCCAAGTTTTATCAATTGACTCTCAGATTAAAGAGATGCTTCAATTAGCAGAACGAGAAGGGCTAGAAATTGTATCAATGAAACGAGAAAGTCACTCTGCAAAAGAAACAGGACAGCGGCCAGTTTTCAATGAAATTGTCGAAGAGATTACTGACGGAAAATACAATTGCATTTTAACTTGGGCACCTGATCGTATATCAAGAAATGCAGGAGACCTTGGAAAGATTGTAGACTTGATGGATGCAGGGAAACTTTTACAGATACGGACATTCGGACAGACATTTGGAAATAATCCAAACGAGAAGTTTCTTCTAATGATTCTTGGATCACAAGCGAAACTTGAAAATGATAATAGAGGTATCAATGTTAAACGAGGACTTCGAACAAGAGTTGAGTCAGGACTCTGGCCAGGAATGGCACCGCTGGGATATCTCAATCAAAAGAGAATGGACAAGAAGTGCCAGATAATAGTAGATCCAGATAGAGCCCATGTCATTAAACAAATGTTTGAGAAAGTGGCGTATGAAGGATGGAGTGGTAGAAAGGTATATAACTGGCTCAAGTTTGATTTAAATTTCTATACACGAGGAAATAAACCCCTGACACTGTCGGGGGTTTACCGTATTTTTAATATGACAATTTACTACGGACCATTTGAATATCCACGAGGTAGTGGAAACTGGTATCAAGGAGCGCATGAATCAATCATCACTAAGGAATTATTTGATAAAGCTCAAGATAGATTAAAAAGAGACAAGATAGTTCGAGAAAATCGAGAGTATGCATTCACGAAACTATTCACTTGTGGACTTTGTAGATCAGGAATTACAGCACAAGAAAAATATAAAGAGCTGAAAGACGGAACGACTGCAAAGTATGTCTACTATTCATGTAGCAAGTCGAAAGACAAGAATTGTAAAAACAAATACATTCGAGAAGAAGAATTGATTGATGAATTATTAAAAGTGATAGACAAGGTAAATATCAATGAGCTTGGAATGAGGATGAAGCTGGAAGAAGAGATTAAACGATTCAATAGATTGCAAAGACTTGCTGTGAAAGGAAAACCTAAAATGCAAATTGACGAGGGTGATATCGCAACGAGAGAATATGCTAAGTACGTATTAAAAGAAGGGAGTACCACAGAAAAAAGAGAATTACTTGGACATTTAAGGAGTAGGTTGGTGTTGGATAATAAAAAAATAACACTAGTCGAGGAATCATAAACATAAATACATAAAACAAAAAAGAACCAGTTACTGGTTCTTTTTTGTTACAACCTTATAGCCACATGGGTCGCAGTAATTACATAGGTAATTAGGTCATGTATCTACTAGGTTGTCAATGCGGAGAGGGAGGGATTCGAACCCTCGATGCCCTTTCGGACATTCTGGTTTTCAAGACCAGTGCGATCAACCACTCTGCCACCTCTCCATTGGTTGGTTCGAATATTCTATCAAAAATTCGAAGTGGAGTCATACTACCAAAAAACTTTTCTATTGCAAAGAAAAAAGTCGCCTTATTCAGACGACTTGTTAAATTAAAAGAATATAATTATAGAGTACTAGCCTTAACTAGTTTAACCTTGGGGCTTTTTCTTTTTGGATCAGTATCTCCAATCCAATGATTAATCTTTGCACCAGGACTTTCTCTGACGTAGACCTTATATTTCAAAGACTTACTCTTGCAAAATTCTCTCATTCTTTTTATATCCTCGTAAGAATCAACTTCGACAAGAAATTCATCGGAAATTACTTCTTTTTTACCAGGATTTTTTTCTGAAACCTTTTGTTTAGTAACTCTTTCATTGTCACCTTCGACCAGTTCCATAGTACAGCTATTAGCTGCTTCATTCTTTGGGGATATATACCAAGTTCTTTTACTCATTATTATCTTTCTATATTTGTTTTTTAAGGACAGGAAACACTTCCGATATCAACATTAATGTTTTTTATTATTTTGTAAAGTGTTAGAATATAATTAATGGTATTTTTAATGATATTTATTAAAACGTTAGCAATTATTATCGGGTTTAGCTCCGCTCTAGTTAATGATGTTTATACTTACATATTCCTAAGGGATTTTAATATAAATAAAAAAGAAAAATCTGCTTTTAGTCTACTGGCTAAAGTAAATCTAATTTCTGCATTTATTTTAGCTGTTTCCTTTCTGGTCTCTTTTGTCTATGAGATGGAAGTAGTAGGACAAGATATTGTATTTGCTACTGCGATTATTTTATTAATTGTATTAATAAATGAATTATTATTTAGAAAGATGGTAATCCCAGCCTTAACAAAATTTAGACTTGATTCTGATTACATAGACGTCGAAAAAGTGGTTATCCTAAGAATGGCAGGACTTACGTTAAATGCTGTTTCAGTTGTTTCTTGGATTTATCTTTTGTTAATTTTTCAATTTGGACTTTCAGATGATTTCTTTGTAACTGGTTACATTCTTGGTGATTACATGTTTATTACATCAATAACAATATTAGTAATAAACTTTATTTGCAAATCAAGAAGGAAATTTCCAGAAGCTGAAGAAGTTTCAAAATCTAACACATAAAATATGGACCAAAAAATTACATGGGAAACATTAGATCATATAAAGGAAGACAAGAGCTCTGACTGGTTTTGGATTGTTGGAATAATTGCAATAGCCGGATCTGTTTTAGCTATTTTCTTTAGTAATATTTTATTAGGTTTAGTAATTCTACTTTCTGCTTTTGCATCGTTCATGTTTGTTCATACACCTTCAAAAATTGAAAGGTACGAATTAAATAAAAAAGGAATAACTATTGGTGACACTATGTACCCTTATAACTCACTAGAGTCTTTCTATGTGATTGATGAGGATGGGTATGAAAGAGACAGAATATTAATTAAGTCAGAAAAACTCTTTATGACACTTATAATTATGCCGCTTGGAAATGAGGTAACTGTTGATGAAGTTCGTGATTTTCTTTTAGAATATATAGACGAAGAAGAGATGCGTGAGCCACCTACTTATTACATAATGAGTAAGCTAGGATTTTAATATAAATTGTTAATTAAAAAATATGAAAAATAAAAAAAATGGAGAGCTAGAAAATATGTTTATAAGGATTTCACCTTTCAGTGCAAAACAAACCAAAACTATTCTGGTTGTATTGTCCATAGTTAACCTTGTTGCATCTGGAATGATTTTTATAGAAACAATTCAAAAAGAAAGAGGAAGTGAATACTTATCTCAGACCTTCATTGAAAGAGTTAACAATACAAGGAGTATTAAATAAAAAAATGGCCGTTTGGCCATTTTTTTTATTTGGTGCTCCCGCCAGGAATCGAACCTGGATCGCAAGTTCCGCAAACTTGTATTCTATCCGTTGAACTACGGGAGCAAATGGGAAGTAAAATGGAAACTCGTTTACATTTTCTTCGAATGCAGCTCCCGCAAGCTCTGTTTACAGGGAGCAAACGAGAAGCAACTCGTAAATATTAATTTTATTATTGAAAATAGTCAAATAAAAAATCTCGCTTTAGCGAGTTTTTTTATTCTTTATTTAGCTTCTTTAGCTTTTCTTATTTTAGCTGATAATCTTGATTTGGTTCTAGAGGCAGTATTTTTCTTTATTGTATCCATCTTTGCCGCTTTATCTATTGCCTTATAAGCTTCGCTTAATTTCTTTTGAGCCTCATCAACTTTATTATCTTTCAATAAATCATTGATTTCTTTTATGACTATTTTCATTGCTCTTTTACGACGCAAATTGAAAACTGCCTTTTTTTCGCTAGCTCTAATCTCTTTTTTTGCTGATTTTGTAATTGCCATAAGTGAAAAGACTTTATCAAAAGAAAGGATAAAAAGCAATAGAAAGCAACGAAAAAAAGTTTTTCACAACTGGAACGGTTTGTTTAATCTGATATCATTAAAAATAAGATGATTTCATACCTAGAGGGTAAAATTATAGAAAAGGACACAGAATCAATTATTCTGAATGTTGGTGGTGTAGGGTATTTAGTACGCTCAACCCCTGACCTACTTCAGGATGCACAGGTTGATCAGGAAATTTCTGTCTGGACATACTTAGCAGTTAGAGAAAATGCTCTTGATCTGTATGGTTTTAAAAATAAAAAAGAGATTTCTATATTTAAACTTCTACTAACAATATCCGGAGTCGGTCCTAAATCAGCTATTTCAATACTTAGTAATGCAACAGCTGAAACACTAGTGTCCGGGATACAATCTAATGACCCAGCTTACCTATCAAAGATGTCGGGGATTGGTAAGAAAACTGCTGAAAAAATAGTTGTTAATTTAAAAGATAAATTAGGGGTGACAGAATTTGGAGAAAATAATTCAAACGGTTCAGAAAACCACAACGTAGTAGCGATTGACGCTCTTGTCTCACTTGGTTATTCAGAAAGAGATGCTAGAGAGACAGTAGGAAAAATTAAGGATTTAGATAATCCTGAAGACATTATAAAAAAGGCACTAAAAGATCTAGGAAAATAAAATGCAAAACATTCTAAATATAATTAAAAAGTTTATTCCCAGAAAGATTTTTTCTTTTTTTCAACCTATTTATCACTACTTAATGATTTTAGTTGGAGCGATCATTTATCGATTCCCTTCTAAAAATATATACGTTGTTGGAATTACAGGTACAAAAGGAAAATCTACAACTACTGAGATAATGAATTCAATTTTTGAAGCAGCTGGCTACAAAACTGCATTATCTAACACTATTAGATTTAAAGTTGGTGACGAGTCTAAACCTAATAAATACAAGATGTCTATGCCTGGTAGATTTTTCATGCAAAAATTCATTCATCAAGCAGTAAAAGATGATTGCACTCACGCAATAATAGAAATGACATCAGAAGGATCAAAACAATTTAGACATAAATTTATAGATCTTGATGCCTTTATTTTTACCAATCTTTCGCCAGAGCACATAGAGTCACATGGTTCATATGAAAAATATAGAGAAGCAAAATTAAGCATAGCAGACAATTTAAGCAATAAGACAAAAGAAAATACAATATTAGTTGCAAATGAAGATGATATTGAAAGTGAACTTTTTCTAGAAAAAAATGCTGATAAAAAAATTACTTATTCCTTATCAGATGCAAAACCATTTAAGGCTGATAATAGCGGTATTGAAATTAGATTTAATAAAACAACCTTTTACTCAAAATTAAATGGTGAATTTAATATATATAATATTTTGGCTGCAGCTACATTAGCTGATGAATTAGGTATCCCGCACGAAACAATCAAGAAAGGTATTGAAAACTTGGACGAAGTAAAAGGTAGAGTACAGAAAGTAAATGCTGGGCAAGAATTTGATGTAATTGTTGATTATGCTCACACCGCTGACTCTCTTGAAAAACTTTATAAGGCTTTCCCTGATAAAAAGAAAGTTTGTGTATTAGGAAATACTGGAGGCGGTAGAGATAAATGGAAAAGACCAGAGATGGCAAAGATAGCTGATAAGTATTGTGAAGAAATTATTTTAACCAACGAAGATCCTTACGATGAAGATCCAGAAAAAATAATAAAAGAGATGAGTTCAGCTATTTCAGAAAGTAAAAAACCAATTCATGAAATAATGGATCGCCGGATTGCTATAAACACAGCTATTAAAAGAGCTAGTAAAATAGGAAAAGATTCTGTTGTGCTAATAAGCGGTAAAGGGACTGACCCTTACATAATGGAAGCAAACAACAAAAAAACTCCTTGGTCTGATTTTGAAGTTACAAAAGAAGAGATTAATAAAATTATTAAAAAATAATTTATTTATTTAAAAATTCTCTAACTGAATCGTATGTTTGGTAAGCTGCCTTATTTAGACTTTCAGTTTTTTGTGATGCTTTGTAAAAAATATCTTCATATATATAACCATACTCAATAAGGATTGGAGCCGCTCTAACTATTGTATTATTTGATCCAATAGCAATTAAATCTGAATTTTCAATCACAATATCTTTTTCAACAGGTAAATTACTTTCATTAAAGAATTTCCCTAAATTTTCTCTAAGTAGGTTTGCTATTTTTTTTGATTCCTCATATCCAGATAAATTATTAGAAGGTATGTAGATAGAAAAACCATTATACTTACCAACCTCATCCATATCACCCCTTGGGTAATCATTAAAATGAATATGTATGACTAGATCAATTTCATTTTCATTAACCCACCTGTTTATTCCATACAACCTAAAAGCGACATCTTCTGTGGCTAGGTTATGCTCGACTACTCTAACAGGTTCAAACTCCCCTTCTGTATATTTATCTCTAGTTTCTTTTTTATTCTTATATATAAATTCTTTGATTTCTTCTTTTTGGTCTATAAAGTAGCTTTGGAACTCATCTGTATAACCATTTTCATTCCTTGTGGTAAATATTTCAAATTTTTCATCTTTATCAAATAGATTATAAATTCTTTTAGCTAAATCCAAATTAATTTTTTCCTCTTTTGTATTTTTAAATTCTGCACCATAATCATCTTTGTCGTGCCCTGGTACAAGTAATATTCTATATTTAGAAAAAGTTTTTTCTTGCACTTCTTTTACTTTTACATCTTTTTTTATTATATTATCTGAAGCAGCAGTTGTATTTAAATTCCACAGAGAATAAGCTGTTATTCCAAAAACAGCAGCTAAAATTATACAGATTACAGGTACCCACTTATCCATTGGTTAAACATTCTAACATAAAGATATGCCCGAACTACCAGAAGTAACAACGACAGCAAAAAAATTAAATGAAATCCTACCAGGACTTAGGATTATTTCTGTTTGGACTAATTACAACAGCAAATATTTTTATGGAAAAGAAAACATTAAAGATCCTAAGTACTTTTCAAAATTTAAAAAGGAAATACTTAATAAAAAAATAGACTCATCAGAAAGGTTTGGTAAAAATGTTTTAATAAATATAGAAGGACCGAAAATAATACTTGTACACATGAAAATGACAGGTCATCTTTTGTATGGAAAATATGGTAAGTCAAAAATTGAAGAAGTCGTTAATGGTGAAAAGAAAAAAGTCTTAGGTTGGGTAGCTCAAGAAAAAGGTCCTCTGCAGGATAAGTTCAATGGATACATAAGATTAGTTTTTGAATTATCAAATGGAAAGTTTTTAGTATTATCGGACGCAAGAAGATTTGCAAAAATATGCTTAATTAGTGACGGTAACATCTCAACTTATAAAGATTTAAAAGATTTAGGACCAGACCCAACCACCAGAGAATTTAACAAGAGAGTTTTTAATGAAATATTAAATAAAAAACCTGAAGGTAGAATAAAAAATGTTTTAATGGACCAAGAGTTAATATCTGGCATAGGTAATATTTATTCCGATGAAGCTCTTTGGTTAACAGGAATCCACCCTGAAGAGAAACCAAAAAAAATAATCAGTGAAAAAACCAGCCAGCTATTGAAAAATATTAAAATTATTTTAAAAAAAGGTATAGATTTTGGTGGAGATTCTACATCCGACTATAGACAACCTGACGGAACGCCTGGAAATTTTCAAAAACATCACAAAGTGTATAGAAGGAGGGGTGAAAATTGCCTGAAAAAAGGATGTAATGGAAAAATAATTAGAAAAGTTGTAGGCGGTAGAAGTGCACACTTTTGTGAGAAACACCAAAAATTAATTATCGAATAATCTATACAATAATATTCCTGTGGCAACTGAAACATTGAGTGATTCTTTTTCTCCTACCATAGGAATTTCTACAATTAAGTTACTTTTATTTAGAATTTCCTCACTAACACCTTTTGTCTCACTACCTAAAATTACCGCCACCTTATCACCAATATTGTTACCAACTTCTTTATAGTCAATAGATTTTTTTGATTGCTCTAGCGACACAATCTCAAAACCTGTTTTTTTAAGATCGCTAATTAAATCTAATACATTTTCGACTTGCTCCCACTTAACACTCTTCTGGGCACCTAAGGCAGTTTTTTTAATATCATTTCTTTCTCTTCCAAACCTATCAACTGGAGCTGGTGTATGACCCGAAATATAAATTTTATTAATACCTACCGCATCAGCAGTTCTAAAAATAGCTCCAACATTTAAAACACTTCTAATATCATGTAGAACGAGGACTTTTTCTTTTTTATTAGTTATTGACATTTTATACTATGTGAATATTTTCACTTTACCTTTTCTGATATACTACACTTATGTTAAGTATATTTCCACAATTTTTATTTCTTTATTTATTAGGAATTTTTATAGTTAGAATTACTATTGGTCTAACTTGTCTATTTCTAAGTTATCAATTTTTATTTAAAAAACGAGAGAAATTAATTAGTAAAACAAAAGAGATAAAGTCCCCTCTTAACTCAATCTATATCTGGATTTTTGGTATCATTTTTATTTTAAGTTCTTTCTTTATGACAATTGGCTTTTTAACACAAGTTTCATGTCTTATTATAAGTTACCTGTTGTTTAACTTAATTTTTATAGATAAAGAAAACGTTTTAGGACAAACAAAGCTATTATATATAGTCCTATCAGTAGTTAGTTTAAATTTCCTGTTTCTAGGACCAGGATTATTTGCAATAGATCTACCAATATAATTATTTGATACTTCTTGTATTTTCAACTCTGCCCCTAAAAGATTCAATTCTTTCTTGTTCTTCTTGTTCTGAAAAATAGAATGTTACTAATAGTCCAAATACTGCAAGACCAAAAAATATTATTGATACGACCTCTAATATTGTTTTATCAGTACTATCTCTTAGTGGGCTTTTTTTATAAAACCAGCTAACAAAACTACTTTTTGTTTTTTTAGACTTGTGTCTATGAGTGTAGTTATTTTCTTCTTCGAATTGCAATTCCGACATGTTGTATTGATTATACTATGTAATTAAATATTAACGCAATATTTCATTTGTTAATATTAGACTTTTCTATTAAAATTTAGTATAGTCTTTTTCATTAACCGTCCATAGCTCAGCTGGTAGAGCACCTGCCTTTTAAGCAGAGGGTCGCAGGTTCGAGTCCTGCTGGACGGACAAGTTAAAAAGAGGTCTTCTAGACCTCTTTTTATATACCAAGTATAAATCTCTCCAAGGCTAAATCTAGAGATATTCCGTCTCTTCTAGACAAATGAACCATGTTAACCAAGTCATCTGCTATCTTTTCAATTTCCTCTTCTTTGTATTTTTTTGAATAAGTATTAGCTTTTTGAAAAACAAAAGGTTTTAATCCTGAATCAGAAGGACTACTAGATTTCATTGCGGATAAAATACTCTTGACCTGCCACCATAAAATTCCATGAATCTCTTCTGGCCTAACACTTTTTATTTTTTCTTGATAAAGTAGCCATATTTTTTTTGGATCCTTATCCCCCAAGGCGTTAGCTAAATCAAAAATATTATTATCTCTTTTTACTGCCACTTTTTTGGATTCAAAATTTTGAACTTTTTCAGAAAATTTTTCTATCTTATTTAAAATTGGTTTGTTAAGTTTTTCTTCTGTAATTATAAAAATATTGGGAGATTCTGATATTTCTTTTATTTTTTTAAGGAGAATTTCAGAGTATTGTTTATTCTCAAAAAGTTTCTTTAGATAAATTATTTGCTTACCTGTAAATAGAGATTGCCCACCAATAACTTCGTCCAAACTAAAATTATCAAAGTTATCAGAATCTATTTTAATAAGAGTAGCTTCTGTATTTTTACTTAATATAGAATCAATTAAATCGTTAGTTTTTTTGAAAATTTTATTTGAATCACCGTAAATGAAATAAATCATGTCCTGATTATACAACAAAAAAATACCTACGCTACCGAGCGGCGTAGGTATTTACAGATTTTCATTGTCGGTCTTTGTGACCGTGAGGAGGTGCTAATGATGGAATCTGTGCTAACTAGATAAACATGAAAATTTAGCTAGTCTTGGTGGTCTCTACTTGTTCATTCAACAAACAACGTGGCTGAAAAAATAATTAAATAAAAACCTAGGGATCAATCTGACTCAGATCATATACTAACTATTAAAAATGTCAATAGTTTCTTACTTTTAAATATTAAAGGTCTTTCCAAGAGCTTCCTACTAAATAATCAGCTTCTAATTTTATTCCTCTAGTTTTTTTAGTATCAATAATATCTTCCATTATCTGTTTTATTTTAGGTGCATGTTCATCAACCTTTTCCTTATCAACTTCATAGATAACCTCATCATGAATTTGTAGAATTAGTTTAATTTTGCTTTCTAATTTATTTTCTACCAAATATTTATCAATTTCTACCATAGCTAATTTTATTAAGTCAGCACTAGTTCCTTGGATTGGCGCATTAATTGCCATTCTTTCTGCAGCAGCTCTAATGAAAGGTAGTTTTGACTTAAACCCCTCAAAATACCTACGACGACCAAATAATGTAGTAGTGAAACCTGTTTTAGCTGCCTCTTTTTTTGTTGATTCAAGATAATTTGCTAAACCACTATAAACTTCGAAATATTTATTATAAAACTCCTGAGCTGTCTTGCGGTCTGATCCAAGATTATCTTTCAAAGCATTAACACCCATACCATAGAGGATTCCAAAATTAATAACTTTTGCCTGTCGACGCATCTCTTTGGTTACTTCATCTTCTGAAACATCAAAAACTTCACTAGCAACAGCACTGTGAATGTCGCGACCTTCTTTAAAAACTGAAATTAATTTTTCATCACCAGACAAAAATGCTGCAATCCTTAATTCAACCTGAGAATAATCAAAAGCACAAAAAGCATTCCCCTTCTCTGGAATGAAACCTTTTCTAATTTTTCGACCACGCTCTGAACCTATCGGAATATTTTGTAAGTTTGGATTGTTTGATGCCATTCTACCTGTTGTGGTTCCGGTCTGAAGAAATGTGGCGTGCAAACGACCATCTTTTTCTGAAACAAGTTTTGGAATATTATCAACATAAGTTGAAACTAATTTTTGTATTTCCCTGTATTCTAAAATTTTATCTACTATTTTGTGTTCTGGACGTAGTTTTTGTAGGACCTCTTCTTTTGTAGAGAACTTACCAGTAGAAGTCTTCCTCATACCTTTATATTTTAATTCCATCTTGTTAAATAAAACTTCTGCCAGTTGTTGTGGTGAATTTATATTAAATTCTTCACCAGACATTTTATAAATATCCTTTTGAAGTTGGTCTAATTCTTTATGATACTCTTTAGAAAGTTTTTCTAAAAAAGTTTTATTTACCTTAACTCCATTTTTCTCCATTTTTCTAATAATTGCAGTGAGTGGCTTTTCTATTTTTTCAAATAAATCGATTACCCCTTTTTCTTTCATTTCTTTCTGAAGTTTTTTATAAGCTTTGTCTAAATCATTTTCATTTGTGTGATTCAAAATGTCTTCAACATCAGGATTTGTAACTGATGAGTTTATAAGCCAAAGAGCAACTTTTGCTTCTTCAAGAAGTTTTGGATCATATTCTTTATTTTTAGCATCATCCCCTTCTCCCTGACTAAATAATCCACCTAGACCAGAATCTGGTATTTTTTTATCGGCGTCTGGAATAATATCCTTCAACCTTGCAGATAAAGTACGAAATTCTAAATCCATAAATAATTTATTAATTTTTTCAACAGAGACTTTGTCTAACCATTTTTCTTTTGGAAGTTTATAGTCTATAGGTACATCACACTGGATAGTGGCTAGCATCTTACTAAATTCTGCTTCTTCTTTATTTTCTTTTAGGAGATTTTGAATTCTTGGTTTAACACCAGCTTTATCAAAACTTTCTTGGTCTTTCTTTAAGGACTTATAAATCTTTTCGATTGAACCAAATTCAGTAATTAAAGTAGTAGCGGTTTTTTCACCAATCCCAGCAATACCAATAATATTATCGGAAGAGTCCCCCCTTAGGCCTTTATAATCAGGAAGTAGTTTAGGACCAAAACCAAAACGTTCCATAACCGCATCTTCGTTATATATAATTGTATCTTTAATTCCCTTCTTCAAAGTGAATACTTTTACCTTATCTTTATCTACTAATTGCAAAGTATCCATGTCACCAGAAGCAATAATTACATCATTATCTTTTTTAAGTTCCTGCGCTAAAGTTCCTAAGACGTCGTCAGCTTCGTAACCTTCAACTTCGTAAACAGGAATATTAAAAGCTTTATAAAAATCATAAGCTCTTTTAATTTGAGACACTAATTCTGGATCAGATTTTTTTCTGCCAGCTTTATAATCAGCATAAGCTTCATGACGGTAAGTTGGTTTAGGGAGATCAAAGGCAGCTAAAATATAGTCTGGTTTGAATTGTTTAATAATAGAAATAATCATCATTGAAAGCCCGTAGATGGCACCAGTTGGTTCCCCCTTACTAGAAGAAAAATCAGGTAACGCGTGATAGGCGCGATGCAGAATCGCATGTGAATCCAGCAAAACAATTTTTTGTCTTTTGTTAGTTTTTTTTGTAGTTTTTTTAGGCATTAATATATTTTAACTTATTTCAATTTTAATATTGCGAGAATTTTCTCCTGTAGACTTAAAAAACATCTTAATAGTATCTTCCGGCAAAAGGTTTTTTATTTTATCAGCCCACTCAACCAGAATTATATTTTGTGGATCAGCTGTAATTTCTCTCCATCCAATTGATTCAATTTCTCTTGGATCCTCAATTCTATAAACATCTAAATGATAAAGATTTTTAAATGGGTGAATTGATTCGTCCTCTTCTGATATATCAAATCTTTTCTGAATAACAAATGTTGGACTTATTACATCTTTTGCTTTAAGACCAAATTGTTCTGCAAAGTACTTAGTAAAAGTAGTTTTTCCAGAACCAAGATCTCCAAAAAGACCTATTACAATAGCTCCATACTCTTTTCCAGTTCTAGACTCTAAAGCTGCCTTCATAAAAAGAGACTTTTGTAATTCATCGGCAATTTTTTCTAACTCTTTTTCTGATTCAATATTAAATTCCATATTATTATTCTAACATTATCTGTTTTTTAAAAAATTGCGAGTTATTTGTATTTATTATGTAAAAAGAAAACCCCGACGCACGATTGTGCGCAGGGGTTTTTGTTAAGGGTTTATGTTACCCCTTTCCACTTAATTGTGGATAAGGTTCCGGATTTCCGGATGTTGCCGCTGCTGCCGAATTAGGTACAAGTACCCAAAGTTCAACAACAAGTTTTGTCCGTTCTGAATCCCGGAAAATGGGGCGAAAGCCTCGCCGCATCTGAAGATACTCGCCATCTTGGAGCGCAACATTGAGTCGCATCCATGAGGCGTCCTTCCAATCAAAACGATGATCAGGTGTCATGTCGCCAATATACGGCATAGCACCAACCGGAGTTTTGATCAACGGGACTCCAACAACAACAGGAATCCCTCCGATTACAGTATCAACTTCTTCGAGACCAACCCACTCTGGCGGAGTTTTAGAGAATTTTTTGTCAGCTGGAACGCTAACAAAATCACTCTCCTTTTTTTCGACTTTCTCCGCCTCAATCTTAGCCAAGAGTTCTGCTTCGGCTTCGGCTTTTGCCTTGGCTTCTGCTTCTTCAATTAACTTAGCGAGTTCCGTTTTCTCTGCTTCAGCTTTTACATTGGCAGCTTTTTCCGCCTCGGCTTTTGCCTTGGCTTCTTTAGCTACCATGTTTTGTGCCTCAAGAGCTTCGAGACGTTCCTGAAGTTCGGTATTTTCAGTCTGAACTTCAGATGAAGCATTTACTGACGAGGTTTCGTTAACAACGGTGTAAACGAGAAACCCGACGATGATCAAGGCTAGTACTACTACCAACCAGCTGGCCTTAAGCCATTTCATTATAGTTTTCTTTAACATGATGATTAGGGATTCCACCCTTATTTTTTGTTTGAATGTACAACTTCACTTAAAAGGTTTTAAGCTTTTTAGAAGTGTTATTAGTATACTATATTTATTAAATTTGTCAAGTAAAAAAGCCCTACTCTCTCGGAAGAAAGCAGGGCTTTGTAAGGTTCTCGTAAACCTATTATCGCCTCGGATGTACTCCATAAGGAATGTAATCCGGGTGTCCTTGTGGACGAGCCCGATAGCGGGGTCGGTCAGTTCCATCATAGTAACCAGGATGGCTACGTGGCTGTGAACCGCGTGATTGATTAACAATAATCACTTGAGGTCCACCAGTGCTTCGTGGCATTTGGACCATTGGTGGTCCGCAACTACGCCGTTGAGGTGGTTGATGGACAACAACTTGTGGTCGTCCATAACCACTTTCCGAACGGGAATAAACTTTCCCGTGGACCTTGGCTCCGACTTTGATCGGACCAACTTCGAGAACTGTAACTCCAGTCTCAAAGCCTTTTTCGCTACGGTCATAGCTATTCGCAAGAAGCGAATTAGTTAACGAGATGCCAATTAAGGCAACAACTACTGTAATGATCTTTTTCATTTTATAAGCCCTCCTTAGGCCAAATGATTTTTGAGTTCAAGCCGCCAAGCAATCTGCTAGGCTACCAACTTGATCTCAACTTCCTACACTATACCACATTGTAAAAAAAAAGCAACCCCTAAACGCATTTTAACGTGGGGTTGCTGAAATTTGTCCTTATTTATAGGCCTAAAATAGGACTCTAAATAAAATGACCAAGTTGGTTACAAACCATTTGATGAATTATTAGCAACAAAATCATTAATAGTAATTATATCCCTTGGGTATGTCTTACCTGTAGGATTATCACCAGCTGTCGCCACAGGAATAACCACAATATGGATCTTTGATTTATGAGGGTTACCCTTATAAATCTTGTTTGATCCTGGGTCGATACATTCTTCCTGAATAACAGGGTCGCAAGCAGCAACTGTAGCAGGTTCAACTGGTTCAGGATCTACTTTAACAACCTCAGGCTTAGAAATGATAGTTTCACTAGATGCGATTTTACCACATCCGGTACCTCCGTATTCCTTAACCTTTACCACCTTCATCCAGCCATTCTTAGTAAGGATGTACTGGGGACGATAGTTTTGGTTTGGATCGGCAAGAAATGGTTGATCTTCATAAGCGACCATTTCAGATTCGACACCGGCCTTATCTTGAACTAGTAATGTTGCTTGTTCAATATCATTGCCTCCGTCAGCTTTATGCTGAGTGAAACCTTTGGTACCAGCTGGCCAATTTGCCACCTGTTGATTTACCGCCTGCAGATAGGTTTCCCCGTCAACTGGCATAGACGTTGATGTTGATAATAAACCAGCAAACAGAACTGCAAATGCTAGTGCGATAATTGAGTTTATTTTTTTCATATTAAAAGCCTCCTTGGCTTTTGTTTTGGTTTATATTTTTATGGAAGGTTCACGACAGAATTGTCATAAATCTGTTTTAGAGCATAACATAAAATACTGTTTTGTCAATAAAAAATAAATAACTTTTTACTGGTGTCCCCTGCCTCCAATCCAACCTTTCTGTTATAATATAGTACAAATGCCAATCAAGTTTGATGATGAAAAACAAAATCAAAGATTAGAAGAACTTCATGAAAAAGAAGAGGAGGATTTAGCTCAAATTCTTTCAAGTAAATATGGTATTCAATATGCTGACTTATCAAAAGTGTCTATAGACACGGACGCACTTAGGCTTATCCCAGAGGATGAGGCAAAAGAGGCAAAAATTGCTGGTTTTAGTATTTTAAATAAAAAGTTAGCTGTAGCAGTACAATCTCCAAATAATGAAAAAGCACAGTCGCATATCAAAAATCTTCAAGATAGAGGTTATATAATTACTTCATACATCGTTTCAACCAAAAGTCTTGAAAGAGCATGGGACAGATATCATGATATCTCTTTCGCAACCCAAACAAAATCAGGAACGCTTGATGTTGCTAGTGATGAGATTGATAAACTTATTAGTAGTTTTCATTCTTTAGAGGAAGTGAAAAAGGCTATTGAGGATGTGATGAAAATGAAAAAAGCTTTTAGGATTTCTAGAATTGTAGAGATTATTGTTGCTGCTGGAATTTCTGCTGACGCATCAGATATTCACGTAGAACCAGAGGATGAACAAGTCCGCCTACGTTTTCGTTTAGATGGTGTTTTATCTGATGTAACGCATTTTGATCATGAAACTTATAAACTTTTACTTTCTCGTGTAAAACTTCTGTCTAAATTAAAGTTAAATGTTAAAAATGCAGCTCAAGATGGCCGATTTAGTGTAAAGATTGGTGAGAAAGAAATAGAAATAAGAACCTCTATTTTACCTGGTAGTAACGGGGAATCAATTGTTATGCGTCTTTTAGATCCAAGTTCGATTTCTGTTCCTATTACAGAACTGGGTGTGCCAGAAAAACTTCTGAAAATTTTACTTGATGAAATAGCAAAACCAACAGGTATGATTCTGAATACTGGTCCTACTGGTTCCGGTAAGACAACAGCCCTTTATGCTTTTCTTAATAAAAGAAAAAGTCCTGATATTAAAGTTATTACAATTGAGGATCCTATTGAATACCACCTGGATGGTATTGTTCAGACTCAAGTAGATAAAAAGAGGGGTTATGATTTTGCATCTGGTCTACGTAGTTCTCTTCGTCAGGATCCTGACATTATTATGGTTGGTGAAATTCGTGACAAGGAAACAGCAGAGACCGCTATTCATGCCGCTCTAACTGGTCACATCGTTTTCTCAACACTTCACACCAATAATGCCGCTGGTGCTTATACAAGATTAATAGACCTTGGTATTAATCCAAAAATTATTACCTCTGCCCTATCTGTCGCTATTGCCCAAAGGTTGGTTCGTAGAGTTTGTGAAGAATGTAAAAAAGAGGTTCAAGCAGAAGGTGAAGATTTAGAATTAATTAAAAAAATTCATAGCCATATCCAAGATGAGGATAAACCAGAGTTTAATGGAATAGTTTACAAAGCTGATGGTTGCGAAAAATGTAATGGAAGTGGCTACAAAGGTAGAATAGGTGTTTTTGAAGCAATCCTAACAGACCAAGTAATAGAAAAAATTGTTCAGGATAACCCTAGCGAAAGACAAATTGCAAAAGGTGCAAAGCCACAAGGAATAATGACCATGGCTCAAGATGGTATTACTAAGGTTATTAAAGGTATGACAACACTAGAAGAAGTTTTAAGAGTTGTTGATATAGACCTTGAAATGGAAAACTATACTGATGAGGATACTAAAAAACCGACCCAGGACGGATCGGTTAATAAGTAGAAAACAATTTTTGCTTTCTGACTAGTTGTATTTAAATAAAATATGTCTAGTATAAAGAGTAGATCTTTCAAATATTTTCAAAACTATAAATCTCTAAGCAAAACCTTTAAATACCGAGATAAAAAGGTAGGTAGATATCTGAGGATAGCCTCAGAAAAACAACGTGAGTCGCTTACCAAATGCGTCCTTGATAAAATACCAGAATAGGATAAACCTTAATTTGCTTAGAGATTTATGGTTTCGAAAAATATTAAATTATTTTTAAGATACACTTTGTGCTAAGTCATCCAAGATACTAACACATATTAAATTTATGTCAAGTAATCAAACCAAAAATAACAAGGAAAAAGAGTATAAACCAGATTCCTCTTTAGATCAAGAGCTTCGTCCTTCGACTTGGGATGAGTACATCGGACAAGAGTCTATTAAGAAAAATTTACATATTTTACTAGAAGCAGCTCGTCAAAGAGGTTCTGCTCCTGAACACATTCTTTTTTATGGTCCTCCAGGTCTCGGAAAGACAACTCTTGCTTATTTAATTGCTAAACATACTAGTTCTCAAATAAAAATTACTTCTGGTCCATCAATTGAAAAGGTTGGTGACCTTGCTTCTATACTTACAAACTTAAATCCTGGAGATATCTTATTTATTGATGAGATTCATCGCCTTAATAAATCAATTGAAGAAGTTCTCTACCCCGCTATGGAATCTGGAGTGTTAGATATTGTTATAGGAAAAGGTCCTTCTGCTAGAACTGTTCAGTTAGAACTCCCTGCTTTTACATTGATTGCAGCAACAACTAGAATATCAATGTTATCATCACCTCTTCGTTCTCGTTTCTCTGGCGGAATACATAGATTAGAATTTTATACAGAAGAGGAGATAGGAAAAATTATTGATCGTAGTTCTAAAATCTTAGAAGTTAATAACGATCCTGATGCAATTAAAGAAATAGCAAAGAGAAGCCGAAAAACACCCCGAACAGCTAATTATCTATTAAAAAGGTGTAGAGACTACTCTCAAGTACACAAGGTTGATCTGGACAAGGATAGCGTCATCAAAACACTTGAAATGTTGGATATCGATGAGGTTGGTCTTTCTAAATCAGATAAAACGGTATTGGAAACTTTAATTAATAAATTTAATGGAGGTCCTGTTGGACTTCACACTCTTGCGATGTCTATATCTGAAGAGCCTTCTACAGTAGAAGAGTTTAACGAGCCTTATTTAATTCAGTTAGGTTTTATAGAAAGAACTTCTCGTGGTCGTGTAGCTACAGAAGCTGCTTACTTACATATTGGAATGGAACCACCATCCAATTTACAAAATAAATTAATCAGTTAAAATCAAGTTATAACTGATCGAGCTGATGAAGCCGATTTTTAATAATTAAAAAATAAAATATGTCAGGACATAATAAATGGTCAAAGATTAAACACAAGAAAGGAGCAGAAGATGCTAGAAAAAGTAAAATATTTTCACGTCTTTCAAAATTAATCACAGCTGAATCAAAAATGGCTAATGGTGATGTTAATTCCCCTGCCCTAGCAACAGCTATTGAATCTGCTAAAAAAGAAAACATGCCAAAAGATACAATCGATCGCGCTGTTAAAAAAGGAACAGATGCTGATGCAGTAGCTATGGAAGCTGTTGTTTATGAAACTTATGGACCTGGAGGTGTCGCGGTCATTATTGAAGGTCTGACTGATAACAAAAATCGTACGGCTGCAGAGGTTCGTCACACTCTTTCTAAAATGGGTTATGAACTAGCTGCTCCTGGTGCTGCTTCTTGGGCTTTTTCAAAAGAAGGTGGTGAATGGAAACCAAATTCTATGTCTCCTGTTTCAGAAAGTGATGGAGAAAAACTGGGAAGGTTGATTGATGCAATTGAGGAACTAGAAGATGTTCAAGGTGTATATAATAACGCTGAGTAAATTCACTTCTTTTCTTTTTTTAAAAAACCTCGCTAGTCGGGGTTTTTTCTTTTATAATAAATATTATGAAAGTTTTAGCTATTGATCCAGGATACGAGAGGTTAGGTATTGCTGTTTTAGAAAAAAAAGAAGGTGCCACAAAAGAAGTTTTGTTACACTCTGAATGTTTTAAAACCTTATCAAAAGAGGCACACCCTGTTCGCCTAGCTCAAATTCAAAAAAGGATTGAGGAAGTTCTAAAGAAATACGAACCTGACGATCTATCAATTGAAACTCTTTTCTTTAACAAAAATGTTAAGACCGCTCTGTATGTTGCTGAAGCGCGTGGAACTATAATAGCTACTTCTAAAAACTTTGGGTTAGACATATTTGAATACTCCCCTCAACAAATTAAGTCTTCTGTTACAGGAGATGGTGGTAGTGATAAGAACGCAGTCATCAAAATGATACCTCTCCTTATTAAGCTAGAAAATGAAGTTAAAATAGACGACGAGTTTGACGCTATTGCCGCTGGAATTTGTCATATTAGTAGTAAGAAAATAATGAGTTATTAATCTGGTTCGATTCTCGGGGTGTCCACCACTGTGA